>Ga0105239_10001045_pt1 | contig 38579 bp, 32 predicted proteins | sample KBSC44metaG_FD_92761 | JGI IMG/M metagenome (GOLD analysis project Ga0105239, IMG submission 92761) | Corn rhizosphere microbial communities from Kellogg Biological Station, Michigan, USA - KBS C4-4 metaG | ecosystem: Host-associated > Plants > Roots > Rhizosphere > Soil | place: Michigan, USA... | reverse complement strand
TCTATCTCAAGTCCAGCCGCTGCCACGACCTCGAGTTCCGCGACGCCGAGCATACACTCCAACAAGGCGTTCGATCTGGTGATAGCTGTGATAGTAGCCATGGTGGTGACGACGAGACCCTGTACACGTTGACAGAAATATTGACCATCACCGACGAAGAAGCTTTCAGCCACGTTTTGTCTCGCTTTCGCACTTCTGTTACCACATCCACAGAATACGCAGCTTCGGATTTCCCTCCAGTCAAGGTATCTAAGCGGTCCCAGCTAGCTCGACTGTTGACGATTAAGAAGGGCAAGAAATGAAAACCTCATCTACGCCGTTCCAAATCGGCTGTTTAATCAGCGCCGGGAACAAATGGTTACTCACGGCACCATAGGGACCAAGACTAGAGAACTAGATTGAGAGGGCTTTGAGTGTTGGAACCAACTAACAAGGAATCCGTCTAACCAAGTGTGTATTGCTGTCTATGGCTATCTGGCACGACTCAGATAGGGAGTCTAGGTCGTTTATATAGACAATCTAGTGTGGCTTTCCTGCTACCACTTGCTCAATCTATGAGCGAAAAGTATCCAGCGTAGAATCAGGCCAACGAGGCGGATTGGGCCTGACGAGGCTAACTGAGCGAATAAGGTTCAGAAGATGGTTCACGAGGCTAACCAGCCTAGCCAGGATAACGAGGCAGACTTTCTCGTATAGATGGGGACTGACAACAATGGTGGTGTGGTTGTCTGACCACTTGGCTCCAACGTTGAGCTCAAGCTATCAAAACTTTTCTTTCTTAGACGAAAGGATGCAAAGGATTGTATTCTCTAGGTTAGCGAAATTGGGTAAAATGATCCACCACATTGTCAAGGAGATGGGCAGACGTAAAACCATCCCTACCCCTAAAAGATGTGTTCATATGTATTTCTGTCTGTAGTTAGCAGACTGCGTAGATGCAGCTTGTCCAACTCTGAAAGTCTAAAGGCATGATAATTGGGATAAAAGTCGGGCAACTACCATTGAAAGGTTTGCCAGCAAATGGGATGACCCAAGTTTTTAGCACTCTTGTCTCGTTAACAATTTTCGTCACAGGAGTGAATACTCTGGTCATAACCCACCTTTGCGTTTATATGGGTGATCCCTTGCAGCAACCCGGGCATTTCATTGAATAACGACGAGGGCTGACACAGAAACGCGTCCTTCTGCCGCTTCATGATGACTCCTCCTTTAAGCGAAGCGCCGGTCCACAGCCTTTCAAGCTGACGCTTGCGCAGATATTGGGTTATCGCACCACATTCAATGTCGGGGTGATCTTCCCAGTTCATCTCTGTCGAGTCCTTGTTGCCCCCGGGTATCTCCAAGGGTACTGCGTCCGTGCACATAGTGGGTTGGCAATTTTCGTTCTGAGCTTTACTGAACGAGCAGCGTTGGAGGAGTGCCTCTTGTGTCGAAGTGCGGGACCGGGATGATGGAAACACGTAGTCGTCGATATCTGAAAAGATGGTTGTGCTGTTCGATACAACTTTGCAGAGAAGAGTGCAGTCTGGACGGACGGTATTAAATGCGTGTCGTTGGACTTCCGCATGTTAGCGGTCCGGGTAAAACGGTGGCTAAACAACAGAAACTTCGCCTCATTGCAGTTTGGCTCTGGATGTTACCTTCTGGTCTAGATGCAATCGGACGCAGAGGAAACATAGCAATGGAGACCTGAACCAAAGGAGGCATGCTGCATTTGCATGCGATTGAACATAGCAAGCCAAGCCATTGTACTGAGACGTTCCAGCCGAGACGTCAATACAGAATTGGCAAGCGACGAGATACCACTGAAGATTGCGTCAGGCCCCCTGCAATGATACGGGAGCCAACACCTTTGTAAGGTTTAGGGCAAGGCTGATGCGATGAGTGCCGAGCTGAGTGCAGTGCCTGAATCGCATCGGAAAGACACATTAACTTTAGCGTAGGGCTTGGTCTCCTATATTTAATAATGATGCACCAAACTACTTCTGGCTGCATATGATGCGAACTTCTCCAGCTGGGCGAGCATTATTACTCTGATTGGTGGCCTTGTTAGCTCCCCCTTCTGGCAAGTCGATTGGAGTTTCCTTTATGAGTCCAAAATGACTTCAACAACGCTTTGCTTGAATTTGCCTGAGAAGGCAGCATAGTAAGTTTTCGTACAAGAGGTTATGCCACACAATTAGGATTGCGGCAGCATCTCCGCGGCTAAAGACAAGGGCGCACGGCCCTCATCTGCTATCATAAGCCCGCGATCCCAACTGTGCAAGGGTCAAATTCTTAGAGAAGGGACGACATCGAGATAGAGATTTGATCATTATTCCTTCCTAGAATATCGAGTTCAGGAAGCTTTCTTCGTCTTCACCGAAGAAGCAATTTCTGCTCCGCACTCTGTGATTGTCCCAAAGTACTGAGAAATTGAGGCTCCAACGCTGAGGGTGAGCTGCTAGGGTACTATCTCTGGTTGCCCTGGAATCAGTTCAGTGCACGCATCACTTCAGCACTGCGAGCCTCGTACCATGGCGAATAAGGCGTATGCCGAGAACCGTGGGAATGACGCGGAATCTTCAAACCTCAAACTCCGGCAGACTACATCCTTCGCAGCCTCGGACAGAACGTCGGAGACTGGGAAGCAAAATGCTTCCCCTGCCCTGGGAAGGAGGGAAATTCAGAGGCCTTGGCCTCACAAGAATGAGCCACGAGAAAGATGGATGACGATAATTCCTCTCATAGGGATTGCCGTGGGCCTTTGTCTGGCAGGACTAATGATCTGGGATGGCGTCCAGCGGACTCCCTATCTCGAATACTGCACAGTCTACAACGACCACTTTTCCTCACCTACACTGAGTGATATATGGGAGTTTGATATATCATCCAACGGATTTGGGAACGGAGAATTCGAAACAACCACGAATTCAACTGACAATGTCTATATCAGGGACGGTATGCTGAGTATCGAAGCCACGGTTCAGGATCGGCCTATCGTGCTAAGGCCACCAAACACGAATATTACCAACCTATGCCCTGACCAGAGCTCTGGAAACTGCTTTCCCTACGTCAACACGAGCGCCGACATTGTTGCCAATCCCATTCAAAGTGCTCGCATCAAAACGAAATTGTCAATCCGGTACGGCAAGGTTGAAGTTGTTGCTCGCTTGCCTTGTGGCGACTGGCTGTGGCCTGCTATCTGGATGCTTCCAACCAACAACACTTACGGCACATGGCCTCGGAGCGGCGAGATTGACATTGTCGAAAGCCGGGGCAATAATTATACCTATCCCGCCGGGGGAGACAATACCATGTTTTCGACACTCCATTGGGGTCCTAGTTGGCAGTATGATAGGTGGGATAAAACACATGGAAGCATGCTCGCGCCAGGGGTCCCATTCAGTGGCGGCTTCCATACTTTCGGGGTGGAATGGACGCCAAAACATATCTACACCTATCTGGACCGTCGGTTATTTCGAGTCATGCGGCATAACTTCGAAGAATCAATGTGGAAATTTGGGAAATTTTGGCAGTATGACCGACCGTCCGTCCAACTTAGTAATCCCTGGGCGTCATCCAGCTCCAATACAAGTCCTTTCGACCAAGACTTCCACCTTATCCTCGACGTTGCTGTGGGTGGGACCAACGGCTGGTTTTGGAACGATGTAGCCGGAAAGCCTTGGGATGACCAAGCGACAGATCCTCTAGCCCAGTTCTGGGAGGCCCGATGCAAATGGTATCCGACTTGGCAGAAAGGCCACGGGCCAGTGATGCAGGTGAAATCCGTTACTATGTGGCAACTAAAGGACTACAATGGGTGTCATGGTTAATCCCGGGATGGCAATATGACTAGAGGACGTCCACAGGTTGTCTATGCCTTTGACCATTTGGTATTGTGCATGCCTAGCACTATTCCGGTCTAGACGGGTGACCCCGTCCACGTACTCCCTAAATGATTTTCCAGCAATAGGCACACCATCCCATTCAGAGCGTTTGTAATATTTGGGCCCGCTGATGTCGTTGATTCTCAAGAAGTAAAATTCTTTTTCAAGCTGTATCCGGGTGAAGCTTATCATGGGCCACCATACATCCGCGTTTTTCAGAATCTTATCCACGTCCGATGCCTTGTGCTCCGACCTCAGAACGGCGCAAAGCTCCCGTACCAATTTCCTCCGTCCTCCTGCATGGGGAGGGGAAGCCAGGAGCCGAGCAGCCGAGTGAAGGTTTGCCGTCATTCACCAGCTAGCATGTCGTGTTGGAGTTGATGGTGTCAGATTTTTCATTGCCGCTGCACACTCCAAGGTTGAGATGCGATTCCCGCATCGGCTGGGGCCGGCAAAAAGTGCCCATCAGATGATGTTGGGTGTAATATGTCTTTTAAAACTCCAGCATATATTTCCGCGTCTCGGTCAGGCTGCGACTCGATCTGAAGGATTCTGCCGGTATTCTGAACGAGCTTCAGGGGCCGGGACTCAAATCGACCTAGAAATTTCAATCTATGGGTGAAAGGGTCTAATAGAGACAGCGATGTTTATATCAGTCATGAACGTCGGTGTATACAACTACACCCTCCAAGAACTACTGTCGCTTGTCAAGCTTGCAGGGCGCGGAGAGTGGAATGTGACTCGGGCACACCCTGTCGCCGCTGCCACAAACATGGTCGAGCGTGTATTAGAGGTCAGGATCGACGACTTCGTTTTTCCAAATCAATCAGGGATGCGGAGTTGGTGGAAAGTCAAGTGGCTGGGAAGTTAGGCCGCGCGGAGCTCGTCATTAAGTAATTTCTCGAGGCCACATGAGGTAGCCACTAGTTCCGCAACCTTGGTAGGACTTCCCGGCATTTAGAAAGTCCAGTACGCCTGGTGACGTGCATTAGCGGGAATAAATACCGAAGATGCTTGGGCCGGGTAACGAGGTAGGAAACTTTGCCCAGGAGTAAAGAAGACCCGGGGTCGCGATTGTGCCGGCCACGCTGCTCCAGGCCAATTCGCTGACGCGCAGCAAAGTCCGCAAACGCGGTTTTACCACCATCTTTGCAGAGTGCCTTGGACCGGAGCCTTGGTGGATCGCCTGTTCTAGTGTCACGGGCTGCCAAGGAACACCTATATATAGTGGATTGCCTGAGATATCGACACATCGTGTCGATACTCCACGTCTTTTTGGCTTAATCGCCAGGAGTTAAGGCATCCACTCTGACATCTAGCCTATTTTGACGGTCTATGATGTTAGTAAAGACCCTAGGAGGACTATAGGGAACCTTTAATTCAGGATGACTGGGAAACTTACCTGTTATCCGGTGTCCACGTCATGCCCTTTGCGTCCCACGTAAGCTAGGCAGTAAACTCGGGCTTTCTATGCTTGTTCCGGAAGACAATGAAGATAATATCCTGAGTATATATTATGGTTAAGATATTATAAATCCTACTAGAGGGGATGGGGCACGAGATATTAAAACGTAATCTAGTATCAGGAACTACTCCCTAATAAGCATATAGCTTCTAGGTCCGAGAATACCTCGCGCTTCGTGCGGGATTCTAGTCTTTTGGGCGCCCCCCAAGGGCTTACGGACCTATGCCTGACAGTCTCTTTATTCTATCTTCAAGAAACTTATATATAGATTTACTATTGATCCCCGTCTTATCCAACTCTGAACCTTGTTGCTCTACTCGGTCGAAGAAGCCCTTTTGACCTTTCGCCATCGAGTATCAAAGTAGTATTGCCGAGAGTAGAGGGAAACTCGTTAAAGGGGGAAATACGCTTAGGAAGAAGAGTAGTCGATGAGAGCCTAAAACGAGAAATACATAAAGTGTAAAACGCTATAGTGACAGCTGTAAACCACGTTCTGGTAAAATTTCTAGCCTTGACTATTAAGTGGAAGGGGAGTATAGCGAGTGAAGGGCTCAGGCAGTCCTCAGGGAGCGCTCAGGGATCGCTCCGGGAGCAGCAGGTGAGCCGAGGGTGAGCAAAGCGGCGAGCGGCTAATCAGAATTAGACGAGGTTTTTCGCGCGCGACTACCTAATTAGGTGGTTAGGGTTACTCCAATTGACGCAGAGGTACGGAGTACCGTGCTCACTCATCAGCTTTGTTCTGATCTCGGCTGGCTTAACTTGCCCTCTCTTCCCGTGCTGTAAAAGCTGAGTACTCGTACACCAGCCTATTTCGTCGCTACACGGCTCTTCTACCTCCCTATCGATCCTATCAGCCCATGCAGTTCCTCGCCTACCCGAGAAGAGACATTGGGCTTGTCCCGCAGTCTCAGCCAGCTTTATCGTGACCACCACAACAATCCACTCCCATCTCTCCATCATGTCCACGAGTTGATCCAATATTTCAACTGTTCTCGCAGTATCCCGCCTGAACATTACTGACCCCTGGGCTTCCAAAGCATTCTCGTTGCCCGGAGTGGCCTGGCAGCAGTATGGCCGCCCTCCACTCGCATCTCAAATACCTCGCACCTATCAAGTTCTCAGACGTGCCTCAGGATAAAGCAGAACTTGATCCATTCTTAGCCGACTTATTTACTCATGTCCAGTCCATAGTTGAATCCATACCAATTCCCGACCCAGACCCCTCCCTTACTAGTCACCATGAACATGGCAGCAAGTCTCCGGCTGCAAGTGCCGCCGAGATGTCCATCTCCAATGCACGAAGTCACCCTCCCTCAGCTGAAGACGCTGCTCTACAAAAAGAGTGGGGGAAGCCTATTAAGCTGTCTGCCAAAGAGAATCCTATGAATATTGCCGTTTATAAATTAGGAGGTAAAGACGGGAAAGGGGCATGGTTTGCCCGCAGAAGCGTCCACGAAGGTTTAGGCTTCTCTCGGTTCAAGAGAGGTTTCGAGAGGGAATTTCCTACTTCTCTGGCAGTTCAAGGCGCACCAGGAGAGGGAAACATTAGAGGCATTGGAGCTGAGACCAAAGTCGAAGAAATCACAATCCCTAACCGAGGGAAGGTTGAAGTATATCGATTAACTGCTCAGTTTCCGGGCCCGACGACTCCCAGAGATTTTGTCACCCTCCTCACCACTTCGACCAAGGCCATGAAACTTCACGGAGATGCCCATAAAACTCCTGATTTAGTGCCTCGCCATTATATGATCATTTCGAAACCTTGTGATCATCCAGAAACTCAACCTAGACCGGGATTTATTCGCGGGCAGTATGAATCAGTAGAATTCATCCGCGAAATTCCAAGAAGATTAAAGGCTACTACGTCTTCGACAGACCTAACCAGACTTGCTCATAATCGGCCTGTCTCACCTTCCCTGGAGAAGGAGGTGTTGAAGCATAACGCTGCAAAGCATGAGGTATCATTCGATATATTTGCAACAGATGAACAGCGGGACAACAAGCATTTGACGGTCGATACTTCTCATTCTAGTCTCAGAGACTTATCTCCCTCAAGTAGAAAACGCAGTGCAACTGTGGGAGTTCCATCCACCCCTATCCTGGTTGGCGATGCAGCCGACCACTATGATCCAGACGATAATCCTGTCGAGTGGATCATGGTTACGAGGAGTGATCCTGGTGGCAGTGTTCCTCGCTTCATGGTTGAAAGAGGCACACCTGGCAGCATTTGCGCAGATGCTCAGAAATTTTTGGACTGGGCTTGTCAGCGTGAGGACGACGAGGACACGTTGGAGAGATACAGGTCAAGACCTGATGTAAATCGACGCGAAAGTTTTGCGAGTTGGGAAGCAAATGGCACGCTCGCTGGAATTCGCGAGCATGCAGAGCACCTGTCTTCGGCTGTAGATGATCAGTCTGCCCCATCTACTCCGAAAGCCACGGAGCCTGGGGTAGAACCATTTCCGAAAGTCTCAGTCGACGAGCTCGAAGGCAGATCTGGCAGCGTACCGAGTTCACCCATTTCTCAATCAGGGTTTATTGCAGCTGTGTCACATACAATCAACTCATATGCTCCGCAAGTTGTTCGTGATCATCTACCATACCTACAAGATTCCACACCCAAAGGAAGTCCAGGACTTGTTCCCAGACACAATATGAGAGATCATGCGACATCGGACCTCTCAATAAATTCAGAACAACAACTTAATGATGATGATGATGCCTCATCAACCATCTCGAGTACATCCTTTGCCTCAGCAGACTCTCATCTCACATCTGACGAGTCGCCCTCAGTCTCCTCTAAATCGCTTCAAGAGCAATCCAGTGAAAGTCAGATTTTATCTCAACATAATAAGGAAATATCGAAACTCGCCGATCGAAAAGCCGCGATGGATGCAAAGTTCGCTCAGCAACGAGAAAAGATTTCCAGTCAAGCAAACAAGGAGACGGAAAAGGAGCAACAAGCCATCAAAAGGGCTGAAGAAAAGCATGAGCGAGAGATCAGGAAGCACGAAGAGAAGTATAAAAAGGAGCTTGCGAGGCTTGAAGCAAAGAAATCAAAAGAAGCAAAGAAACTAGCTGAGAAGAAACAAAAGCAGCAGGACAAAGACGAAAAAGGCCGACTCACACGGGAGCGTGATGAGGCACGCGCCCAGCTCGCCCTACTACAAAAGGAAAATGTCCTTTTCCAACGCCAGATCGGCGAGCTTCAAAAAGAGAATACAGCGCTTACCGCTCGCTTGGGAAAGCTGGAAGGTAGTGGTTTACTAGCCGACAGTCCAGCTAGCGGGACCAACCGTTTCAGAGCCGTAACACTAGTCGATGGTCGAAATAGGAGTTCAAGCATACTGAGCCGCATGAAGAACAATAACAAGTCAGACGACAAAGGCAGCCAGGCATCATAGGTGGCGTCGCACGGAGCAGTGAACTCTCCTTCACATGGCGTCGACAACAACAAAAGTACGACTTCTTCTATGAATAATGTCCTTGCATACTTTGACTTGACACGTATTTGCGGGGCAGCGATCTTCTAGTTTGAGCAATACGAATGACGGAAAATACGTATATATGCAGTTTATTCAAAAACCTACCAGCGCTTCAAGAATTTCCACTGTCTGTTCAACTCCCGCAGGTTAAATCCACTCACACTCTCCTTTCCCAATCGAAAATGTTTCAACCAGTGGCCCAGGAGGGCGTTTCATGGAGTGGACAGGCCTCTCCTTGGCACAAGGCTGCTGGAGGAAGATCCAGCTACACAACGGTAGGCAATCGGAGGACCTCTAACCGGCCACTCATGATCAGATATATCACAATTTGTCGTTCTAGCGGTTCATCTCATGTAAATCCGCGAGTATTTCTCGTCGACTAGGTCCCGTGTTGAGTCGTGGCGTCTGTGCGGAGGTTTGTCCCTTGTCAACATTGAGGAACACTGCGACGACGATTCAAAGGATATCAGACCAGATTTTGTGAATGGCAACCGTTGCTGCCCAGCTCCTTTTCATGGCCAAGTCTTCCAAGGGACAAGCCTTGACAAGAACCTAGTAGTCTAGCTGATAAGCTATCATGGGCTTTAGCGAGTCCAATGATCTCTATTTACGCTGGCCTGAATAATACAGCCACAACATCGTCGTTGCAGCTGCCCCGCCTCAGAGTCACATCGAATACCTAATCATAGTGGTTAGTTAGGCGAGCTATCAACGGAATCACACGTCGCACTTCGGTAAATATTCTGCTACGATTGTTTTCTGTCCGTATAATCCTGCCGCGCATTGGTTGGTTCCTCTCGCTTAAGCCGTGCGCTTCTGATCGAAAAATGGTCGTTGAAATGACACTCTATTCTCGAGAGACGATGGGGCTCTTGTTCCGGTATGGATGAGTTACAGAATTGGCAGGTGCTCAGGCGATGCTTCCCTTTGCCTCCCTTTGGAGGTTTCCACATTCAAGTACGAAAAGCAATCGTTGCATGCCTCTAACCGACTTGTTAGATAACGATCAACGCTCTCCCATCTGCCGCTGCACTACTTGGCTTTCACTTCCAGACAATATTGGACGAGGCTGATCGTTCTAGTCGATACCAACCCGAGCTAGCAAGTATTCAGCATGGTTGATTAAGTCCAGCATCGCTTCTGCCGTGGTCAAATACAGGCTTCTAGATAGCGATGGACGTACAGCCTCTAGCTGCTTGATCTGCGTGCATCATTGGTTCTTGAATCTTCTTGATATCTGGTCTGCGGAGGTAGCGTGGGTGACAGGGGTCTGACATGTACCTTGACCATGGTAATCTGTATTTATCCAGCAACAAAACCCTGCGTTATCGTTTCGATCGACTTGAGCCATACCGGATTTCTTATCAGAGATGGCTGTCAATTAACCTCCGCTCCTACAACTATATCCCCATCTGATCCCTTCCTGTTGCGCAACTTTCCTTCTTGACTCCGAAGCCTGACACAAACCTTTCCTATTCTTTCGTTTTTCAACTCGAAGCTGTGACCGCAATCAACCATGGCAGCAGCAGGAGATCTAACCGGCGAGAAGCTGGTTGAAACCACCCTTGTGGAAAGCACGACAAACAGCAAGGACAACAAGGACCTACACGATAAAGCACAAGTGGCCACCGAGCGTGAGAAGGCGCTCGGTTTTATCGAAGCTATTCGCTTGTATCCCACCGCAGCGGGTTGGTCTGTGTACTTCTCACTGGGTATCTTAATGGCAGCCTTTGATCCTCAAATCGTCGGAAACTTGTTCGCCGTCGGTGCTTTTCAGAAGGACTTTGGCTACAAGTTTGAAGATGGATACATCATCTCAGCTCCGTGGCAGACGGGACTTATGATGGGCAGTCCCATTGGACAAGTCGTTGGTGCTTTGTTTGCTGGGTATGTTGAGTTTTAGGCCTCAGATTGAAAGCAATGTTCACTGACTTTACATGAAAAAGCTACCCAATGGATTGGTACGGGCGAAAGAGAACTTTTATGGCTTGCGTCTTTGTCACCACCGGTCTCATTTTCGTACAATTCTTCGCAAGATCCCTATCAGTTCTGCTGGCGGGCGAATTGATCGGGGGGCTGGTTCTAGGGTGTTACGTCGTTATCGCCCCGGCGTATGCGTCTGAGGTGTGTCCAGTTGCCATGAGAGGTATCCTCACGGCGTTCGTCAACCTTGTTTTCGTCACTGGCCAGCTAATTGCCAACGGCGTGGCGGCCGGCACCCACAACATTGATAGTCATTGGGCATATTCAACTCCATTTGCCATTCAATGGCTTTGGCCGGTGTTCATATTCATTGGACTGCCTTTTGCACCCGAATCTCCATGGTGGCTTGCACGTCAAGGTGATTATGAGGGAGCTGAAAAGTCCTTACGCAAACTTTCTTCTTCGAAAGTCGATGTAAAGTCAACACTGGCCATGATCATTGAGACGGATCGTCTAGAGCGTGCAATGGAAGCCGGAAGTACGTACTGGGACTGTTTCAAGAAGATCAATCGTCGAAGAACCGAAATCGCTTGCGGAGTCTATTCCATCCAGGTCTTGAGCGGTATCTACATGGTGGGATATGCGACTTACTTTTTCCAGCGTATGTTCAATGACTCAAATTTTACTCATATGTTGTGGAAATTACTAACAGCATTAAAGTCGCAGGTCTTGATGGTGATAAAGCATTCAATATGGGCATTGGTTATCTGGCCCTTGGGTGGGTTGGCACTGTCTCCTCGTGGTTCCTACTTATCAGAGTTGGACGACGAAGGATCTATAACACAGGTCTTACCATCCTGGCTGTGATCATGATTGTCGTTGCGATCTTGGACTGTGCTCCGAATTACATGAATCGACCTTCTATTATCTGGGCCCAATCATCTTTGATGGTGAGTCTTTTACCTTTCCCATAGCATTGATTTTGGCTTGAGTTTGCGAGAATACTGCCAGCATCCAAGGCGGTGACTTGGTTTCAGAGGCTTACAAGAATCCTTGATCCAACGAGACTAACTCCAACTAAACAGATCCTATGGAACTTCTTCTTCGACATCTCTATCGGCCCCGTGGCGTACGTCATCTTCTGCGAAGTTTCAGCAACCCGAGTTCGCAGCCGAACAATCGCCTTCGCGACTGCAGTCCAAGCCACAGTCGGAGTAGTGATGACCGTGGCTATCCCATACATGATCAACCCAGACCAAGCAAATATGCGTGGAAAACTGGGCTTCTTTTTCGGCGGAATTTCCTTTCTCTGTCTTATTTGGGCGTACTTGCGCATTCCTGAGACCAAAGGCCGTACCTTCGAAGAGCTTGATATCATGTTTGAACGCGAAGTGCCGACAAAACAGTTTAAGGGGTATGTTGTCGATTTGAATGATTCTGTCAGAGATACGAGGGATACTTGATGCGGATGGACTTTCGTTGTATGCTACTCGAGAGCCTTTGAGATTTCGTGGGGTATGACCAAATGTTCTGTTGCGTTGGATTTCCATTCCTCTCAACCAGTCCTTGGATAGGGGTAGTTCAGCCTCGCCGGATTCCCGATGGATGTCCCGGTTAGTTCTCATAACCGGTATTAATCCACTTTCACATCTAGTCAGGCTGGGAATAGCTATCCCTGGAGATAGGGTAGTCGCTGGAGGCTCGTGATTCGTCAATTTGTAGTATTTCAGGTCCCTTCGAGAATTATCGATCGTTGTTGAATATTTACGAATGGTACATTACCCCCCCTTTTATTATAATTTATTATAGGCGGCCGTGGGGGTGGAGTGGCCCCCTCGGCCTCTAAGTCGCCTCTAAAGAGCAGTGGTCCCTCCCACTTAATTGGGGACGTCATTTAATACCTTCCACATGCCAAACGACCCGTGCAACCATCTTCCCTCGGAATCCTCCCATAAAAGTATAAACCCTCATTCACGCGGCAGTTATTTGATTAAACATCTCCTCTATAGAACCACTCATCGAACATTCTTCAAGCGCCAACAAAAGTTCAATTCCATTACTGACTTACTTAACAGCGTCTTTTCGTCCCTTTCCCCATTTTAGAAATACACTTATAACCCCTCCCCCCACAATTATGACCACCGCATCAGCGCCACAAGAAGGCCTCTTCTCCAACGCCCTCATCTCGGACGAAGTCAAAGTCTCGTTCCCAGAGGGGTACGTGGTGCGCTCGCTTGAGCGGACAGACTTCGCAAAGGGGTTTCTCGACTGTCTGCGCGTGCTCACCTGGGTCGGTGACCTCACGGAGCAGGACTTCTACGAGCGCTACGACGAGATGGATTCCCAGGGGAAGGGCCCCTATTACTTGATTGTCATCGAGCATGACGGCAAGATCGTCGGAACCGGGAGCTTGATCGTGGAGAAGAAATTGTGAGTTCTGCTGTTTGTTTCTCTTTTTTCTTTGCTTTTGTTGATCGAGGATGCTGGTGCTACGTGCGGCCCTCTGAGTGAGCAGACGTCCAGTTATATATATATATATATATATATCAATCCTTCTGTCTGTGACTGCCATCACATCTTGGCTTCAACAGTGCGGGCGGGCGCGATCCCACCGCAGAAACTGCATGAGCCTTCCGTTCAAACAGAAGCACAGCCGTCTAACAGAACCCAACCCAGCATCCATAACCGCGGCCTATGCGGCCATATTGAAGAAGTGTCGATAGCGAAGGAGCAGCAAGGCAAGGGCTTCGGGCAACGCATGCTCGCGGCTCTAGACTCCGTGGCAAAGAATCTCGGCTGCTACAAGACGATCCTCGACTGCAGCGTCGACAAGGAGCCGTTCTACGTCAAGTGCCAGTACCATAACTCTGGCACCGAGATGTCGCACTATTATGAGGAGTGGAAGGAGCCGTATTATCGTGGTTGAATGGGGAGTTGGAGAATGGGAGGGAGGGGATATGAAGATGGTTAGATGTTACGACATGGCCTTGGATATCTGGTATACTGTATGGGATAGGGTATACATTAGAGAATCAGATACCTTGTGAATATCTTTGAAGGAAGATTTCACTCTCGCCTTTTCCTCGTGCTCGAGCTAGATTAACTTCTCTCATTGCATGCCTTCAAGATCGATCAAGTTCTGGGAGGGGTAGGTAGGGACGGGGTACATCAGGCTAGTTACCTAGGTAAATATTTACTCCGGGTAATGCCCTCCTTTGGTATGGACTTACTCGTACTTAGAACTGTGCAGAGGTTAGCTCGGCGGTGGGGCAGGAAGGGCTGGAGGTTAATTAACCGGAAAAGTCAACTAACAACAGTATACCTAGTACTCCGTATTTACTGTCTTTTCCTGGCGATGACTTTCATGGAAACTAATCATCCAGCCTATGAACTGAGGTCACCTAGCTGGAAGCTACCAGGCCTCCCACGGCCTGGGCACTCGGTAGAACCTTTCATCTTGTATCCATTACGAAGTACTAGTAGGTTGTTTCAATTCCTTGAGATACCTGGGCGAGTAATGAATGGTTGGGGAACAGAGGAGCCGTTGCATGGCCGAGGATAGCACTACCTCAAACTACCTAGAAGCCATGTATGTATCTCTTATCATTGCAATAACTCAACCAACCCTCGTATTTCGCCCTTGGACTCCCATCTTGCCGTCACCTGGAGGGATAAGGTAAAGCAAGCCATTGCTCTTATCTGCTCTGGACGGTATCTTCAATGTTTTCCAGAACTGCCCAGCGTGCTCAACTCGTATTTCCTGTAGTCGCTAATATTGCCAATAACGGATATATCCGGTGGAAGCTCAGATACGTGCCTTGGATAACTCCGTACTAACCACCCCCCAGGTATGTTCGATGCGATTGTAAAATGCTCTCGTCTGTCAGAAGTGTTCCACGCTGCTGGATACGACTAGGCCGAAATGCGACGTTACATCGGCCTCCTCCGGGCAGACAGTATTATGAACGGGTGTTGAAGTCCCAAATCACATGACTACACTGGTACCGTGGTGTCCGGGTCCGATATCACTGTACAACGTCGTTGATGGTGTCTGATAGTCTGGGGTGATGTTTCATGAGATGAAAAAGCGTGGAGATAAAAGCCAAATGATTGTCTTGTTTGGTCGCTGAAGGAGAAGTTAAACAACTGTTAAAGGACAAAGGTTATCAGAAAAGATATCTACTCCAAGGAAAATTGAAAGAAATGGCAAAGTCCCCAAACGTCGAGGCTTTGGAGCGTGATGGTTTCGTGGTAATCCGACAAACATTGAAACCGGAAGAGGTTGAGAAGCTGCGAGCCTCTTGTCAACAAGTGACAGCAATGGCACGAGCAGGGAAATGGCCGAATGTTCGGACACTGCCAAAGCAGTTCCCTCCTTGGAATGTTGACGAAGGCAAGAATCCCGCCGAGGCTGGTATCTGGGGCGTTCAGGGCTTGATGCATCCCAACATGCTCGACAATGATCTGTTCACGGCGACTTACTTCTCGGACAAGTTGATCAATCCGACGAAGGAGCTCCTTGGCTGTGAGGACGATGAGCTGGTGATGGAGCTTTTCAACCTGCTGGTCCGACCGGACCATGATTTTGAACTTCGCTGGCATCGGGACGATATCTCTGAGAAGGCGACGTCAGAAGAGGAGCTCGAGCGGCTCAACAAGCCAGCCTGGCATACGCAATGGAATCTCTCGCTGTATGACGATGCAAGTTTGATCGTCGTGCCGGGCTCTCATAAGCGTGCTCGCACGGACGAGGAGCGCAACGCCGATCCTTTCGCCAAGGGGCTTGACGGCGAGCTGCACGTGAAAATGCATCCTGGAGATGTTGTATTCTACAACAACAATATCCTACACCGGGGCGCATATGATAGCCAGAAGGAGCGGATGACGTTGCATGGGAGTGTCGGCCATGTCAAAGGCGAGAGCCTCCGTGCGAGAAACGTTCTTCAGCACGGTCTTCGAGACTGGATCGATCAGTGCGACTTCTCAAAGGTGCCGGACTCGGAGCGCGAGCGCGCTGAGGGTATGCGTCAACGCCTCATTGAACTGGGCCGGAAATCGGGCGATGTGGGCTACTCTCTGCAAGGCTGATTGTGCTCCGTGGCCGATGCGAGGGACAACAGCTCCTCAGGCAGACAAGAATGATACGGTCTTGGACTCGTCTCATCGAGTTTCGCATGTAAATATCAAAAATTGAACTTACCTAGTCCTTGAAAGTTGTGTAATGCTCTGCTTGGTGCTGTGTCGCGGTAACAGGCACAGTTAAGAAGGAGACAATAGGGGCACGGTACCCCTGTCTGTGTGTCTGCCCCCAAATAAACACTCATAGTTCGCCCCAACAAGAATCCATAAGACTCAGACCTACTGGTTCTTGATCCTTTCAATTAATAGTAATTCTGGTTCGGAAGTTGAGCTGTTCCCCATCATCCCCGTCATCGTTGGCCATGATCTGAGCCAGGCGTCGCACCGCTAATTTGATGCTCTGAAGTGAGGGCACTCAAACCTTGGCTTGTGGGTCTCGGGTAGGAGCTTGTAAGCAGTGTATTTAGTATGAAAGCAAAGCAATGGCATTTGAGGAGGGGAATTTGGTGAGAGGACAGTACAAAAAATTTCAAAAAAGAATGTGCCTCCATTGAGAGTCGAACTCAAGACCTCGGCATTACTGAGTAGAAAGTACTAGTGCCGCGCTCTACCAACTGGGCTATAGAGGCTAGTTAGATGATTTGTTGAGCTAAAATTTGAAGCATAAAAACTTGTTATTGCAAAATTTGCGGAGTGGAGTCCATGGCCGTAAACTCCTTACAGTGTCACACGGAGCACTCGAATGGACCCCGGGGCTTGGCGGCTGCTCATGATTTACTTCTCTGGGACAACGGGTTCATTACTTTGGCTTGAGCGCTTTTACCTCCTTGCTGCATCTCTACCTACCATACTCGTGCATTCTCAAACAAATACATGTCTTCCACCAAGTCAAAGATAGCTCTCTATCCCATATTCTTGAGCGATAAAGCTTCACTGGGACGAAACGGGAAATGTCATTATCGCTCTGAGTCATCGGCTACAGATGAACCATCCCCTCTATCTGACGGAACTTGTGTCCCTCGTGACTGGTTTATTGGGATGGAGCTTTGGAGGAAGCTAACTTCTTTATGCACTCAATTCTGACTTGTTCAACCCATCGTGCTCGCAGGTCCTGGTCCTCAATGCTCTGAACTGTTTTCTTAAACACGACTACCCCGCCTTGTTGGAGAGTGATGTCCGTTTCCGAAAAATGAATGGTCACTGGCTTTGATGACTTGGACACAATAGCCTGTAGTGGTCTCCCCCCTTTTAGTTCAAGACTTGGTTGGTCATCAGACAGGAATATCTTGAACGAGCCCTTCTTACTCACTAAAACGCACTGTCCATCCCAGATTGTCTTGAATTCATAACGGTAGCGAGATGCTGGTCCTTTCCGACCAATTTGGACAGCATTAAACCCATTCAACTGCTGGGTTGCACTGATCTTGTCACCTACTACCTTGATAAGAGAATCTGCCAAGGAATCACCTCGATCGAAAATAACTTGAAGGGGTTTCGTCAAGTAAGTCGCGGCCCAAGTTAAAAAGGCGGGCTGATACTCATGTTCGGTGAGCTTTCTACCAAGCTTTTCCTCACGCTTTCGATAGCCGTAAAGCTCTGCGAATGGCGCCGCACTAGGAACGCCTCGAGGAATTGTCGACATCGTCGTTGTGAAAATGCTCGGGATACTGTCCTTGTGTTGAAGCCAGAGAAGGAAGTCCACAGTCACGTCTAGCACTATTCCGTAGCTTGACGATGATGACGGTTGAAAAAACCCTGATGACGGATGAGGTACATACATCGCAATACGCTTGATGCCATTTTCATGAATGTCTAGTTCGATTTGAAGATTGGCTGTGTCGGATAGTGGTATTGAAATTTGTTTGGAAAGGGGCGACAAGGTCCGGCGGTAGCTATCTTTCGCGCAGCCTCCTCCGATCATGACCCATGGTAGGGGGAGAAGCTCCAGGAGTTCGCATGAAAATTTGTCATGGAAGGAGCGCTTCGCCAAAGGCCAGCGTTTGGTTGGGCAAGCTGTTTTACCAGGACGTCGCGCGGAATCTTCTGCGCGCCAGTGCCAATCGAAACCGTATATAAACTTGGGGCTTAGGCCTTTTGCGCTGAGGAGCTGTATTGTCCTACTCTTGGGATTCCAAAATTCCCCCACATGCCCTTTCATGGTCTGACAGTGAAGGATAATACCAAGTTCTGCATCCTCGGGTCCTGAAGGATCTGCCAATCTGTCTCGCGGCTCTTGACTTATTGCGATTTCAGCCTCGAAGAAGGCGTCAAGCTTTGCACGAATGAGTTGTTGCAAGCATATCTTATCCACTGGTCGAGGATTCTGTAGGAAATCGATGAGATAGCTGATCTCGTTCGCATCTAGGACACGCGCAGCAGAGTCTGCAAACAGGCAGGCAATGTCGTCTGGCGAGAATTGTACGGTTGGCGTATCTAAGGATCCTCGATCATCCGTCCCCCCATCATCGTACGATATTTCTAGATTAGGAAAAGCAGTGGGGAGGGTCGAGGAAGGGAATGGCCTTATTTGAATGGTGTCGGAGACAAAGATATTATCAAGCGATTGTGTGAGCAGGCCGCCTTGGCTTAGACTTTGTGACAACGATTTTGTTGCCGAATCGGCTTGGGGAACATAAGTTGATAGTAATGGCTTCCGCATCGTACGGTAGTCCAACAAGGCGTGGTATATTCTACCCGTAGCAGAGCGCTCATCAGATTCATCAAGGCTGAGGGCTTTTCTGATGAGGGATGCGGTCTTGATATGCTGTGTCGCAGGATTTGGATGGAGTCTTCTAAATAACATCCGCCAAATCATCAATCCAAAACCAACCACGATTTGAATAGTGAAAAAAATTACTTACGAAGAAGGGGGCCCAACAGCTCCTCTCCAGCGATTCTCACGTTCCATTGCGTCAAAGGCGCTTTTGCTAGCATCTGTCAAGCCCCCCCAAGGGTAAGGCACACAGAAATAAACACAAGGGTTCTTCAACCATAAAAAAGATTCGTGTTGGTGTACAGGAAGGAATGGAATAAAATGATGGTCTCGAAGAAGAGGTAGGAAATCCACCGTGATAAGACTGGATCCGCAAAAGAGTAAAAGATTTACAGAGTAGAACAGCTGCGCAGAAGGAGCCCAGACAATGTTTGATGAGGACCAGATTCAGTTGTGGTACAGCTGAATGACATACTGCCTAGCATGCAGGTGGCCACTACAACAACGACAACACTTTTACCTTTGGTCGCCAAGACAGGCATCTTCTTTGTCATCGTGAAGGAGTCAATAGCATCATCGATCATAACAAATAGAGGCAGTCCGTCACCATCGCTGCTGCGAATGTGCTGAGGGGTTCTACACATGCGGACTGAAATGTTAGGGAAGCGTTATGAGGCGCGTTGTAAGGGAGAGAGGTGCACCGGAACGGAGGGATATCCGCTCCCATTCTCCTGCTAAATCGTCTCAACATCGATGCAACTTTCGTTTTGTAGAAGTTACCTCCGTTGATGGTGTCGTTGTTTGATGCTCACCTCCGAACACTAAGCAAACGAAAATGGACAAAGAAAACGTGTTGGCGTCCTCGGTACGGAGTACTCCGTACTCCGTATTTATGCTCACTAGAACATTAAAAGCAGCGGATGCGGGAGCCCGAAACTCTGCCGGAAACAGCCATGACAACGGGGATCTAAAAGCAGCATTGCAGGGAAGGAGACAAATCACATGCTGCCCTATGGTGACATAATCTCGGCGCCGGCTTAACCTTCCGCCGATAATCCCGCTGTGATTTTGTGTCACCCTCTAGTTCTCGAATAAATCGATCAATGGCCAAGGATCTCTTCGTTCTATGACCTGCCCATGCTACCAGCGCTGAGGACATCCGCTTTATGTTCGCTCGAGTCACCACCTCGGCGCATGTCTGCTTGAGATGTCAGAGGCGTCTCGCCAATACCATCCCAACCAGGTCATCCCACCTCAAGGTGCCCTCAATCCTTTCACGATGGCAATCCAACGCAGTCGCCAGGTTCGAGGAAGAGGAGGAAGAATACGTTACGTGTTCCGATGCCCTGTCGTCACCAGTTCCAATACATGGACCACATAAGTTCAAACGCTCTCCTCGATGGCGCCCATCGATAGCGGCAGCGCCGCTGGGGGTCAACTCCTTAGGCAAACCTGCAGAGGTCTTAATCCTACCCGCCCACGATCGCAAGATTCCAATGTTATCCACCGATGCAGGAGGGCAAGAAGATATTCCTGCTACCTTGCAAGAGTCCCTCGACTCAGAGCAGTCTCATGTTGATCCTGCCAGTCTGCACCGCGCCATTGGACAAGTCTTCCAGAAATTCCTAGAATCCAGGGCAATTAGTACACCAGAGATCACTCAAGAGCAGTACAATTCTCTGAGAGATCAAATGATACAAGCTTTTACGCAAGCCCAACTACAGCATTACCTCGTTGCCCGACTCCCTAGCAATCACCCCATCAGGAAGGGGATTGACGGAAATATGAAGCGATGCATGAAAAGCAGATTGTTCCTCCTCTCGGGGATCTTCACTGATGTCTGGGGGCTGGTCATACCAATAGATGCAAGAAATGCAGTATCTGGGGCCGGAAAATATAACTACATCACTGATGGGGCAACGTTTGAGCAACTGTTAACCGATCCAATGCAACCGTTGATCACTATTGCGAAGGAGAAAAATGTTACGATAAACGCTTTTCGTCAAGAGCGTCGGCTAGAGATCTCGGGCACTCCTCATGCTGCAAAGGCAGCTAAGAAGGCCATTGACAAATTTCACAAAGATGTGCTCCAACCAATTGTCATTAATTTCTCGACGAAAAGGCGATCAATATTTACAGATCCCTCGATGCGTGGTGCTATGAATGCATTTCTGAAACGCATAGAAGAGAAATATCATGTACACATAGCGATGTCAAGATTCACCATCAAAATCGTGCATCGAGGCATGCTCAATGCTGCCAAACAAGCTGCCGACGAAATCAGAAGTGCTACTGAGTTAAGGAAGGAAATACACCGAATACATATCTGGCAGCCTCGCACTTCCAACCAAATGGCACTCGAACGACATCCTCCTCCACCCGAATTCCAGCGTGGAATATCACAGCTGCCTTGGAGCAGACTGGTGGCCACAGATATTGAAAGTTCAATACCCAATCCTTCGCCTACGAGGCTCTACTCCACGTCTGAGGCTACTGTGATCATACAAAAGCTTACAGCTCTCTTTGATTCTAATAACGCGCTCTCTGGCTCATCTGTCCGAGGCAAAATCCGATCTGAGGTGACTGCAAGCATCGGCCAAGCACTATTCCAAACCAAGCCTAAGCCATTGGTAGCAGAAAGCCCTTTGAAAAGAACACTGTCTAATATTGACGGTCAGTGTACCGAGCTGCTGGCAGATGACGAGGACTCATTTGACTCAACTCTCCCTAACCATGTTAACATTGACGATCTTGAAGTGTTGGAGCATAAGACTGCATACAATAATGGTGAAAGCTATGAAGAGAATTATTCAAATGAACTCGTCACAATTCAGGGACCCGAAGAACTTGAGGCAGAGTTAGAAAGTCTTGACGATTATGGGATGGGTGATATCTTCGCTCAGCCATCAGACACTCCGTCAAACCCTGAAAGGAAATGGGAACAGCAAAGAGCTGTCAACCAACTCAAGTCGACGGCAGCTCCTGTCTTTACAAGTGATCTACCTTTCAGGCAACATCAACTTGTAAATCTCGATCCATGGAAAGAACTTGCACCTAGCAAATACCCTGAGATTGTGCCAAGCCCTGCCCGAAGAATATACCGCCTGGTATTCGCGTGTGTGAAGTTTGACGAATCCACTACCTGGCCTTTATTCGAAGCTTACGCTAGTTCGACGTTTGCAGCCCATGATGCGGAAGCCCCCAAATTGACAGTGCTGAGAGTTTCCGCCATTCATGCAGAAAAATCTTTATATGCGCTGTTTCCAGAACGTCAACTCGATCTCAGGTTTACACAGCAAATCAAGCATGACCTTGTGTATCCGAACAAAAATTCGCTCGACGCTCATGCACCGACCTTGCATGCTATTGAGAACTGCCTCAAAGGCGCTAAACTAGTAGACGGCAGTAAATGGGTTCTTGAATCCCCCCTAAATATTTCCGTCAATTTCACCATGCGAAACTTCTCAGAAATGAGTCGCCCATCTATCTCCGGAAAGGGGGAGCAATCTGAGGCAGCCAACGAGCAACGCAAGACAATCCCAAGGGTCGAATACTATCTACGGAGTATTGAAACCATTGAAGCGGACTCTCATAGCTTACAAGTCCCGACCCCTCCCCATGGGTCTGAAGCTGCTACTCTCAGCCTTGACAACATCACATTAAGTGGTTCCGATATGATGAGGCAAGAACTCCGACTCTCTGATCGACCATTATTCGCAGCTCCAAGTTTAAAGAAACTAGATCTAACTACGCTTGTGAATGGCGCTATGGCACTGAAAGAACATCTGAGCAGGGATTCAATGGAATCAATCCTACCCACACAGATTCAATCTTACGTGAGGTCTCAAAACAAATGGAGAGAGGATCTTCCCGCGTCCAAAAGACCCTCAACATTAGCACATGGACCCAAGCAGACTAAACGCGGGGATAATAGTGTACATGAGAACGTTTCCGGACCTACCTCAACGAAGACCGAGCAGCCACCACCTAACTCGCGTGGCGCTGATCCGAAGCACTCCACATCGAAAGGGAAGAGCAATACATCGGCGAAATCGAAGAAAGCTAGCAAAGCTAAGCTTATCAATCACCTAGGTACGGAAGAGCCTTGGAATTCGGATCCCAGTCAAGAAAATGCACCAACTGCATCATTAAAGCAGCCCGACAGTACAAGCATTTCGCACGATTCCACACCACATGCAAAGTCTGCACCAACAGCTGGGGGTGCGAAAGCCAAAGCTAAGCCCAAGGTTAACGCCAAAGTCAAAGCCAAATAGGAGGCTCAAGCCTCGACCTCCGAAGAGGCAGCCCAGTAGCCTCGCAGACGAAAATGGCAACCTTGAAGGTCGATCCTTGCTAATATTGGCAAACACTGGATGCGTCATCGACCTTTCTGCTTCGGCTGTATCTGCTTCAGCTGTATTTGCATGATAATCACGATCTGAGCCAGTTCCTCCTAGCACTTGTCGTACTCAAAATTCCAATGAACAGTGATGAAGCGCGAGCAGGGCACCGAAGCCGGATCTTAGCAATTTCCGAACAAACGCTATTGTTAGCTCAGACTAAATTAGTTTAAATGGTCGAAGACCAAGACCCTTTGGAGCGGAGCCTCGTCCTTGGCTTCAGGCGAAATTCGAGCCTCGAAGTATTTTTCTCGCCCCCGAAACACGGCAAGAAGACGAGTTGGTCTCATCTCCCATGCATACGTATATATTCCTATGTATAGATATCATTGTACCAATAAACAATTGAGGAAATGGCACTTAGTTTTTATTAGCCATTTCTTTGTTTTCGGCATCTCCAATGTCAATGCTTCTTTCCCTCCCGGCTACATCAAAATGTTTTTCGATTGCATAGCACTTCGGATTGCCTCTCCAACCGCTCAAGGTCAACGGCGAGTCTCTATCCCAACGGGCGGCGTAGATATTCATACAATGCAAAGCATCGAGTAGAGTAGATGCACCAAATAGAATTGCGGCCAGAAGTTCTTTTCCGTCACCACCAATAAATAAATCAATGCAGACATCGCGTCCACACGACCAGCACGCGCTGTAGCCTCGTTGCTCCCAGTATCATTGGAACGAAGTCCTAACCATCCATGGACTGCAACGCGAAGAGGAAGAGGCAGGCTATGTAGTTAGGGGCTAAGGGGTCCCTCGGACTATGTCCATGACACTATGTCGAGCCGTCACCAGCTCATGGGAGATATGCTGAGAAGGCAGTGGGTCGTTTGGGAACTAGGGAGTCGCCGCTGATGTCCAGGTAGTAGGTTCATAGGACACTGAAAGCCCCCGGTCTACCATATTATCCACACAGAGCGCACGTGTCTGTCGTGTGTGGTATGTTTTGGGACTTTGGGCATAACTTAGTTGAGTAGGCCGAACCGCGACCATGTATTGCCCCGCCAGCGCTTTGACAATGAGAAAGCAGTCGACGAATGCTGGTGATATGTAGCAGGGCAGGGCAGACTATTGCCTAACATATGCATATGGCTCGTTGAGGATCGTAACAAAACCATAACCACGAGCCGGCATTGCAGTGTCCAATCAGAATGCATATCCGAACACTCGGGGTATACCAGTCTGCGCAAGGCCCCCTCACGTCGGCGACCTCAGGCTCGAAGCTTGATAGGGACTGAATCCGAGATCCTGCATGGACCAAGGCTTCAGCTCCGCCAGATCGTCCGAGTCCTTCTCCTCGACGGGCTTCGCAAACTCGAACAGGAACTGCAGCATCCAGCGATCCATGCGGAACGAGTTCTCCTTGGACTTCTGGCACGCCTTGTGGAACTCGCGGAAGCGCGTGAACGACGCATCCAGCGTCGGCCAGAACGTCTGCAGCCGGGTCAGGATCTCGAAGTTCTTTTCGAGGCGGGAGCGTGCGGCGCGGATTTGGATCTCGTCCGTCCCGAAGAGCAGGATGTGCAGCTGCACCGTGGATGAGATGACCAGCACGTGGCCTACCATCGTATAGTAGACTTCACAACCGGGGGTGGAGTAAGCCCGGTAGGTGATCTCGCAGAGCCCGATCGAATGTGCTTTGCACTTGTCGGCGTAGTAGCGCGCGTATAGCGTGTCGTCGTAGGAGTCTTCGTGGAGGTATGGGTAGTATAGGAGCTGGCCGTAATGGTAGTATCCAAGGTAGACGGCGACGAACATAGGTCCCAGGCCGAGTGCGGCGTAGCGGGTGAGGTTGGCATGGGTATCTTGGAGTTGGACTGGGAGATTCTGATACCATGATTCCAGTTTGACTGTCAGCCTTTCAACGGCCTCTTGGTGGTTGAAATCTAATGCTTGAGTGCTGGCTGCTTGTTGGTTGAGCGTACTGATCTCAACCAGGATGGCGTTGAGCTTGACCATTTGAGTCAATAGCGAGGCTGCGGACTCTTGCATGGAGTTGGGACTAGGCAGGTCAAAGTCCTCTCTGCGGAGCTGGAGGAAGATGGTTTCCTCCATCGGGTACGGCACGTCATTCCTAGGCGTCAAGGCCCGTGGAAGGCGGATGCCATTCGACGACCAGACGTCAATCATACACAGCGTCCACCACGCCCTTCTGTTAACCTCTTGATCGACCCTGGACGTTGCGGCCATGTTGGGAAGATCCAACAATAGGGCGTTTCGACACGCGATGCTATAGAAGACGGCTTCAACTGCAGCATCGCCTTCGGTGATGGCACATGCCCCGATGAGAACACAAGCTTGGACGGTTTGCAGCGAGACTTCCCGCAAGCTTAGGAGGTGCTCTGCCTCCTGGGCGTACGGTCGGCCTCGGATTCGTGGATCGATCCCCGCAAAGAAAGGGTCCTCACTGAATCTGGCGGACAGACTGATCATCGCAAAAAGCAGCACCTTCGGGATGGTGCCGTCGATCACATCCTGCATCACGCTGGGTTGATGAAACAAAGAGTGGAATGTATCATGGATGTAGCGAAAATAAAGCTCAACCAGTTCGACGCACAATGCCTTTGGTGGCAGCTGAGTGCCGATGGTCTGGCAGCGAGTCAATTCATACTCGATCCTCGTAGGCGACCGTGATGGAGCCTGCGCCCACATCCCATCATCCAGAGCTGGCCCGGCGAAGGAACATTTCACGTCGCGATTTTTGCAGTAGATGCATGGGGCACCTGGTGTTGTGGGTTCACATTTCCGGCGCCGATTGCTAAGACACCAATCAGCATGGGCTGGCTAAGAGCAGGGCCTCCCAACATACCGGCATGCCACACAGGCTGTAGGAGGACGCATCCTGGCATTCAGTGGAATTGTAGCTGGGTTATAGTAGCTTGTTCGACATGAGGTTTCACGAGAAGCGGAGGTCTGCTAGCAGAAGGGAGGGATATTCGGTAAATGCATCCAAGTGGTTCTGGCCCAGCCTGTCGATTTCCCCTCTCAGCTTAGTTACATGGGGTGCAAAACGAACTGCGGGGTTGGTCAATGGTGACGGTTTGGTGATCTCGGATTACTTTTATATTTTCTGTCCTGAGGCTGATGGGCGTAATAGTAACCATTGTTTGACCTATGGAAGTCGAGGGTAGAGAACCTCTGTCGACAGGGAACTTGTAAGTCTGTCAACTCGTTTTAGGGGATAATGAGTCGATATTGCATTCTTGGATCCTGAAGCATATCCTATCCTGGCATCCACCTGTGATGGTCTTCAAGGCCAGCTCATTCTAACAATCCAGATTACTGGAACTCGATACTTGGTGATCTCAATCCGAACGCCACATGATGCATTCTCATCTATGATCGTGTCCTGCCCGCGTCAGCCGGGTCTCACATCCATATTTCGCTGTCATTTTCAATGTCCACAGAGTGGAGATGGTCCCCTTTCCAACTCACAGCTCGTCCTTGGTCACAGAGGACCTTGTCACAGGTTCGTTTAAGTTGCGCAGCCTGAACATGCGGACTCCATGGCGCGGCACCTTGGCCCTTAGAGTATCATGCTGAGGCCCGATACTGTCAACACGCTTTCCCAACAGCCTAGTATCTCCCTGTTGGAGACCCACTTTATAGGGAATTTCAGTCGAGTTGTACCAATCCTTCTTGTATTGATGCTTCCCATCCAGAATTTGTTCAGCGGTGAAATCATCCATGCGATCCGCCCACAAGTCATAGACATCGAATCCCACTTTGGTTTGAGGGGCGGACCCTTCTGGACCTTCATGGACAAATATGTCATTGAGATTGGTTGTCATTTCCAAATCCTCATCAGCAGCGTTGAGGAAAATCACTAACTGGTCGTGAGGCCACAGAGGCCCACTCCAGATTTGGATTTCTCCCTGCCCGTATCTATCTTTCTTTACATTCTCATCGCGGGAAATTCGGAATGCGGCTCGGCCGATCGGATCTTGATTCACCGCAATGATCGCAGGGTTGTTCAAAATCGTCAATGTTTTAGGATTCAGCTTGCGAAGGTCGGCTCCGATGAGCAAGGGAGACTTTACGGCAGCCCACATGGAAAAGTGTGCCTAGATCAATGATCAGTACTTAGATGCCTTGCATCGAATCCGGATGCAGATGAATCTCTTACCTTGTACTCTTCATCTGTCATACCACCGAGCCCAACCTCCAGCATATCAAGATCATTCCAACCCCCAGGTTGACCTCGATCAACATAGACGGCAGCTTTGTTGAGGATGTTCATGACGGAGCACTGTGATCCTGGGGCGATACAGTAAGGGTCCCTAGGATCATCACAAGAACATAATGTGTCCGGTCGGTTGAAGTGGTCATAAATGTCACCCGACATTCGCCAGGAATTTGCGATGGACATGCCCCAAGTATGGACATAGTCCTCACCCCAATTGCAAAGACTGTAGAGGATAGGTCGGCCAGTGCTGTTCAAGGCCTTGGCCATCTTGTTGTAGCGGTTGAAAGATACTTCAGGATATCCAAAGCGACCCATATGGTAGCAATTGTCGTACTTGAGATAGTCGACGTCCCAAGAAGCCCAAATCTCCGCATCTCTCTCTTCATGGTCTAGAGAACCTGCATATCTTGCACAAGTCATCTCACCTGCGCTCGAATACATGCCGTACAGGAATCCCATATCATGAAGCTGCTTGGCGATCCATTTCATGCCATCTGGGAACTTCTTACTATCAGCGCGAAGGTAGCCATCATCGTCTCGGCCGTCTGACCAGCAGTCGTCAAGTACCACGTACTGATATCCCACATCTCTCAGACCACTGTCCACCAGTACTTTCGAGGTGTCAAGGAGTAGAGTTTGAGAGACATCGCAACCTAGAGAATTCCAGTTGTTCCAGCCCATCTGAGGGGTCCTAGCAAGGCCATTATTGACAGCAAGGGCCTGATTGGTGAATAAAACACCAGCCAAAAGGGAGAGCATCTTCCAAGTATCAAAATGAGGAGGCAAAAAATGAAGCAAAACAAAACACCACAGGGACCTACGATGGACCAGTTCTAAGATGGAGGGTTAGTGGATGAAATAGCAGAAGCAACTTCCATTGAAATGTGCAGATGTAGCATCAATCAGCCTGAACACGCTCTCTTGGTGGGCCCTCTAAGATCCAGTTTCCCTGTACCATCGCCTGAGCCGGCATAGGTAGTGGTACATCGATAGATATGAGTGGGCACTGTAAATGTCCTCGGTGGAGGGATACGGTGTACGGGGAAACAAAGGAGAACGATGCAATAGCGTGCGGTGTACGAGCACCTCCAGTCCTCGGTAATTTAGTTAGAACTCGATTGCTGAGTTGGTTAATCCGACGGCTATTGAGAGATCCAGTTGGTGAGAGCAATGGTTAAATTCGGTAGAGGCCAACGCCTGTCTGTGGTGGGCGGGTGGAAAAGGCGGGTTTCAATCCCGCCAGGCTCGCTCCTTCCCTCGCTCACTTGTTTTCCGCATCTTCCAATCAAATCACCTCAATCCCGCCATCCCAGACCGACCCCCCGGTTACCCCGCATCAAGTCCCCCTTGTCATGTGATCTCGACTCCGCATCTCCCATCAACGCCACGTCTCAAGCTTCACCGTCCTCAGTTTGATGGTGTCAATATCTCCATTGAGTTCTGTTCGAGTCTTGGGTGTTTTCCTGTTAGTCCGCCGATTCTAAGCCCCTGTCTAACTTGAAGTCGGAACAAATTTCACGCAGCGAGGAGCTTGGAACTGCGGTTAATGGTCCCCAACCACTCAGAGTTCTCTTTCTCCTTGTTTTTCTTGTCTGATCCTTGGAGTTGCCATTCGGCGTTCTAGAGTCCTTCCAGCAGCTTTCCGTTGCATAAGCGTTAAGGCATGGATTGAGCATTGAGCCCAGGATTTCATATTCCATTCCAATCATGAGTGTTTGGCAGCGATAGCCAGTCCGAGATTGGCTCCACCTCCATCATCACCTACCAATTTGACCTTCGATGGACAAAGCCTCGTTATTATGGATGGTATGGCTCCCGAAAACTATAAGATGTCCCTTCAGCTCCCATGCTTACAGTTGATCCAGACAACGACTCAACTCCAAGCACTCCTGTTCGCGGAAGTCTTGACGAGCACGAAGCATTTCCACTTCTCCCAATTGGATCTATCGCAAGCATGTCGACTCAGAAGCCGAACGTCGAACAACGTGATCTCTCTGACGCAGAGAATGACCGACACTTTGAACGAGAATGGCGCGATGAGAAGTGGCAGAATCGACAGCTAAGCCAGGCCGCTGCGGATCGAGCCCATGTCGAACATGCTCTTACTCCCGGTCAAGCCATCAGAGCTTACCCCATGGCCATCTTTTGGTGTCTTGCTGTCAGCATGTGTGTCGTCATGGAAGGCTATGATACCATCCTGATAGGCAACTTCTTTGCATTCCCGTCGTTTCAGCGTCAATGTACGTATTCCAAATGCTCTCTGTCTGAAAGTCAAAATGCTGACCGGTGTTTAGATGGCGAGTTTGTTGGAGTTACAGATCAGACCAGATCAGGATACCAACTCACCCCTGCATGGATGGCAGGACTCGGCAATGCATCTGGAATCGGGGCCTTCTTCGGCACTCTGCTCTGTGGTTATCTCGTGGCGCTCTTCGGCCAAAAGCGAGTGATCCTTGGATCCTTGATCGTTCTCTCCTGCACCATCTTCCTCACATTCTTCGCACCAAACATCAAAGTTCTAATCGTTGGTCAAATTCTCTGTGGTTTGCCATGGGGAGCCCTGGCGACGATTGCCCCTTCATATGCATCAGAGTGTCTCCCAATGGCGCTGCGGGTGTATTTCACAAGTTGGACAAATATGTGCTTCATTATCGGTATGTGCCGTCGCCGACCCATGTTGAGGCTAGGGAATTTACTTACTCATGATCAGGACAACTCATCGCCGCCGGCGTTCTTAGAGCTTGCTTAGAACGCGATGACCGGTGGGGCTTCCGCATTCCGTTCGCAATCCAATGGGTGTGGCCTGCCTTCCTCATCCCATTGCTATCGTTCGCTCCAGAATCCCCTTGGCATCTTGTACGCCAGCACCGACTCGAGGAGGCTGAGCGGTCACTTCGTCGGCTTCAGCGTGCATCGGCAAACATTGACGTCAAGGAGACCCTCGCGTCCATCGTCTACACGAACAACCTAGAAGAAGAACTTTCCGTCGGCACCAGCTACTTCGACTGCTTCTCTGGATTCGAGCTTCGGCGGACGGAAATTGCATGCATCTGCTTCGCCGGCCAAGTTCTGTCTGGCTCTTCCTTCGCTTACAATGCATCCTACTTCTTCGAGCAAGTCGGCCTTGCCACCGAAACCACCTATTCTCTCAACCTTGGCGGCACGGGGCTGGCCCTCTTCGGAACCCTGGTCAACTGGTTCTGCTTGATGCCGTATTTCGGCCGCCGCACCATCTACGTGGTTGGCATGTTCGCAATGGCCATGACCCTCTATCTCATCGGCGTGCTCAATGTCTGGACCGGCCAACAACCTGTTGCCATGACTCAGGCCGTCCTAACTCTCGTTTGTGAGTCTCCGCCCCGAGTACCAATCGCTCTTGCATGTGCAAATGCTAACTTCGTTGTCCAGGGACCTTCTTGTTCCAACTCAGCGCCGGGCAACTCGGGTGGGCTCTCCCGGCCGAAGTGGGCTCCACCCGCCTCAGACAGAAGACGATCTGCCTGGCCCGCAACGCATATTACATCGTGAGCGTCGTCGCCGGCGTGCTGCAACCATACTTCATGAACCCCCAAGCCTGGAATCTGCGCGGCTTCGCCGGCTTCGTGTGGGGCACGACGGCGCTGCTCACGTTCATCTGGGCGTACTTCCGACTCCCCGAGACGAAGAACCGCACGTTCGAGCAGCTCGACATCCTGTTCGCGAAGAACGTGCCCGCGAGGCAGTTCGCCCAGACGGACGTCGACGCCTTCGACGAGTCCACCACCCATGACCTCGCGACCCGCTACAGCATCTCGGCCATGGACCAGAGACGGCCCAGCTTGGTCCCCAGTGTCACCCGTGCCCTCGCGGCGAAGACAGGTCGTGACGCCGCCTACAGCAGCCAGCGCAACAGTCTTGAAATAGGAGCCTCTGGTGGAAGTGGAAGTCACAGGCCCAGCGCCGCTGCTGATGTCTCCAACTACGTGAATCAGCATCAATGATAGACGGACCTGGAGAGATCACCAGAGATGCGACTATACACAATAGAATACTAGCGATCTTATCAAAATTCTAGAAAGAGGCATGCGTTTAAGAATACTACGAAATGACTACTTACTTGAATTGAACAATGAAAAACACACTGTGCTTAATGATGAAAGAGGTTCCCCTTTCTAACACTTGATTGTCGAATGGTCGACCTCGTTCTCTTTTCCCAGTCTCAGCCTTGCGGAACTCCAGGTCTCTCAGCCCACCAGGCTCTTTTCACACCCGGGAGTGAACTGGAATTGAGTCAGGCCAATCCATGCTTTCAGGTCTACCGGTTTCCTGAGGATCTTCAAAGCACTCTGAGAAAGTGTGACGGGATAGGGTTTCATTTCGGCATAGCAAGAGAAGGAGAGAGGCAAGAGTTTTTCATAATTAAAATGTTCGTGGTTCTTTGTTGTTATTGTTCAGCTTTTAAGCTGGTATGACATTGGCCAGCCCCTGAGTCTGAAAATTCAGAGGTTTATCCAATCTGACATAGGCCTGGGATGGTCACAGGGGCGGTTAGGTAGCCCACAAGCCCTTTTTTTGGAGAGTAAAGAGGGAGGCTGCTCCGATCATTCCATTTAGGGTCATGACGAAGCAGTCCTGTAGTCTTTTCTCCCTTTTGTGGGAATGCCGCCTAACAGACACGGGCCCGTTTCTCCCATGGCGTGGATACCATGAAACTATATTGCTAGCGTCTTTCCACTTCAATCACGAATGAAGCCGTTTACAGCATGGCAACACCGCCCATAACAGCAGCTCCCAGCAATCCCCATCCGACGGAGAGCATGTTGGCGTAGTTTCCAGTGGGAGTGGGCGTCGAGCTGCCCGTGGCGGATGCTGCAGTGCCGGAGGGAGCGGCAGAGCTGGAGGAACTGCCGTGGTCGCCTTCATGGCTGGCGGATTCGTTGGCATTGACCAGGGCAGCTCCTACGAGCGGGGATGCGGAGATGCCGGTGCCGTTCGTGCATGATGATGGCTGTTCGGGTGTCGTCGATGTGAATGTCACGTCCGCGCACTAGTGTAGTACAACAACAACGGTTATTTTTTTGGCCCGATACGAATGCAATTTTGGATGGAGAGAGTCAGTCGGGGACCAAGGACTTACGTTATACAGACCACTTCCATCGTGGCTGTTGGTGATGACTTGGATAGTGGCATTGGTGCCCTCGGTGATGTTGAGATCGGCGGGGATGGGGATAGCGGGTATGCAGAACTCTCCGGGTCCGAATTCCTGGATGGTTGGCAGGATGATGGTGTTGAAGCTGTCACCGACGTCGTTGCCGATGGCGAGAACGACCTGGAACAGGTTTTCGGTGTGGCCCAGCTCGACGGCGACGGCCAGGGATGTCAACGAGACGGGTGTTCGGTTCTGGGTCTGCTCGTAGCCGCCGCACGGGAAGGTCGCTTGCTTCTCGTCATCGTCGCCTCTGGGAGCAGGGAATGAGAGCTCGAAGTGGGCAGAAACAAGTAGCGGGAGAGCAAGGACTGCGAGAAGCGACTGAGGGATCATCTTTGCGGCTGGATTGGTGAGGATGGAGGAGGGATATCTTTTGAATGGCTTGGTATTTGGGAGTTGGTCTTAAGTGCCAGTGTTGGTTGGGTTTCAAGGAGTGAAGTCGAAAGAAAATTCCATTTTCGAACCTCCCGACCAGGCAGCCCGGATCTTATACGGTATTCCTCTGGCAGTCAGTAGTGGCCCATCCCCCACCCCCCTGTATCTCGACTCTCCAGCAACACAGCTGAGAAGAGTTCTTCATCTGGGCCGGCCACCATCGGCGCGAGGTCTGCCATTGCCATGCGCCAACCAGCCCCTCCAGCACACGCAGGCCCACAAATACATCAATCGGCCACCACTGACATTCCACGCCAATCCAGGAACCCGCGCCTTTCCCCCAATCCCCACAGATGGGACGGGCGTAGCAGAGGCTCTAGCAATCTTGGGGAGAACGCCCAGGGCACAAACCGCTTGGGTAGCGCGTGGGATAACGCAGTAAGAATGTTGCTCTTCTCATCCAAAGTGGCGATAGTTGGTCGCTCAACTCGCGGCGGGAGGTGAGCATGAGTGGGATTGGGACAATCGCCCCATTGAAAATGTGCTCGCGACTGCCAAGACCAGCAGACAAGCTCATTTGCCAAGAGATGGCGGGCTTGGCCGTGCCTTGGCGAGCAAGTTTCGAGGACCCGAGCCTCTGATCTCCAATTTTCCACCCCTTCGATGAGAGGAGCTACTGCTCAACCTCTGTCAGGTCGAGCCTAGAGCCTAATTACATTTTGGTATCTCTGTCTCGCTAATTAGCAACACGTGAGCCGCAAAATGGAAAGTCAATGATGAAGATGGGGCCATGCGCGGGCGATGGATGGCCTACGGGTGCGCGTCCAGGCGAAATCTCGAGCAATGTCGTTCTCCCAGCCTTTTCACTTGTTCTGATATACCACCATCCTGCATTATCACCTTCCTTCTCACCAGGGCCAGATGCATATCACAAGGGCCCTAACAACGTCAAGATGGATTGTAAGCAGCATCAATTGGCTAGCGACGGCCTCTTCGTTTTTATCGAGGATTCTCCTCTTCGTGAGGGCGACCTTCATATGCGGATTGATCAATTCTCTAGATTCTTGCCGGTGGCAACCTGGATGAACAACAGCTAGGATAGAATCACCGCTCGATAGGCATTCGATCATCTCCCCCTTTCATGGACGTGTGGTGTTCAAACCCATCATCCCGATTCATTCGTCACCCTCGGGAATGGTCTCCATACGGGCACTACCACCACCATCCGAAGCCTGCTTCTTGCTTCCACCATCCTTCTCCTGGCCCATGGTCTCTCCCTGCTCCTCCCTCTTCCGCTCTCTGTCAACACATTTGTCGCACTGACCCGTGTAGTCCTCAGCCCAGGAAGTCTTGTCCGTAACACCTGCCGAGCAGGCGCTTTTGAGGCGGAACTCAAAGCAGGGTTTGACGCGGTCGAACGCGGTGCCGTATTGCTTGCCGCATGTCGAGCAGTACTGGCGTGTTGGGTGTTTGGTGCACATTGTTTCGGTGCGGTTTTTAGTCTCTCGTACAGTGGTGGCTTGCGTTGGTGAGTATTGGGGTTTGCAGACTTGAAATCGAGTTCCTTTGCGGCTTCTTTGGTCGTAGGAAAGACTGGGTGGATGAATTGCTTGTGTTCGAGTGGTGATTGAGGGTTGTTCGTACGCTGTTCTCACTGCGAAATGGTCGTGTAGAGAGAGAGAGTCGTGATGATCAAGCCTTGCAAATGCTGGAAGACAAGAGAACGAACACCCGAACTGGTACGTGGGATGAGATGGCCGAGGTCAAGGGGACTTCAGAGATGAGAACCCGGAGTGAAAGCTGTGCGAATTTGGTCGATTTAGTTGACAAGGTCCTGACGTGGCTGTGTGCGTGTGTCTCTGTGTGTGTGTGTGTTTTTGTGCGCGCGCGCGTGTGTAGCTCGACTCATCAGGTGCTCGCGCAGCAATCGCTCACAAAGACGTTTTTGAGAAGAAGCAGAAGAACCGCCAGTGAGAAGATGAGAAGTACCGAGACAAGAGAACAAAGCTCAACTGGAAAGAATCCAGGGAAAAGCGATGGATGATCCTGTCTGTAGGTGTGCTTGGATGATGATCGTCGCGGCGACACAGGCACGAGACACGAGACACGCTGGTGGTGTTTGTTTGTCTTTGTGTTTGTCGGTCATTCCTGGCCCAGGTCACACATCGAAGCAGACAGACAACCAACGGAAGGAGACATATTCATATTGCACATCTGGCTGGCTCGCGCCCGCGATCCGCTTGATTCTGGCACAGAAGGGAAGGAAGTTCAGGGCTTCAATTTTCACCATCTTTGGGCTCTGCGGTGTGTGCGCGTAGATGACGACACACGCACAGCAGCGCACATATATGTGGGTGATCCTCATAGGATGAGGGCATTGGCCAAATTCCGTGGCTGGCTGTTTTTGAAGCAAGTGGACCAGTGCGAGTACTAAGTATTGCGAAATCGCTTTGTTGGAATATGATCCATACAGGCAGAGAGGGTTCCAATCATACTTATATCATTAGGTGGGCAAGGGTTCCAGGCGTCAATACGCCAACATGTATCCCCGATTCGTACCGGGGCCTTGCCTGTTAAAAAATCAGGCGAACTAGGAATAGAGTCTACCAGCAACGTAAGAGCGTACGCCTATCATATACTCTGGAAGGAGCTACAGCGAGAGACAGAGACGAGAACCAGGGAAATCAATTGAGACTTTATCAAGAGCACAATCAAAAATGACACCCTACCATATGTATGTACCACACCGCGCTATCCCGACTCATCGAACGCCTGAATCAAAAACTCAATTTTTCAACTAATCAAAAACATCGCTCGCAACACGCTCCTGCAGCGCCGCCCTGAAGCGGGCTGTCATCTTCTCTTTCTGCTCCTCCGGAAGCTCGCCCTTCTCTGCAACCAAGCGGGCGAGGGCCTGTTCGGCAATCTTAGTGGCGGCGCCGCGAATGCCCTCTGCGAATTTCCTGGTACCGCAGACGTAGCCGCGGGCGTCGCTGCGCCAGAGACTGACAATGTCGTCCGCGTCGAGAAGCATTCGGTCTGGGACGTAGGCACAGCCTTGGGATGCTTCTTTTTCCTTGCTGAATGCATATCGGACTTCGACGACGCCTTCCTTCATCCATTGGTCGAGTTGTTCTGCGTACAGTCTGTCGCCGACCTGGGTGCGGCAGCCGAGGAAGAGGATGGCGCGTGCGAGTTTGCGGTTCGGGTTGGATTGCAACTGGATCGAGCGGTGTTGGAGGAAGCCCCTGAATGGTGCGAGACCCGTGCCGGCAGCGAACATGAGAAGGGGCGTCTTCTCCGCATCAACGGGGATGCGGAAGGTTTTCTTCGCGGAGGGCCGCACACTGACTTGCACAGTGTCTCCTTCCGTCAGACTCTGCAGGTAGTGGCCCGTCACACCCTCGTATCGTTGCTCTGGATCCGACATGGCTGCGGTGTCGATCACTCCGTAAGTAATGGTACAGGTCGAGGCATTTTCCAAGGGAGATGATGAGATGGAGTATTGCCTGACATGCAGTGGCGGAAGAATAGTGAGAAATTCGCCAAATGGAAGCTTTACCGATGGATGATGAGACAGGATGTCGAAGAGGCTGGTGCGTTTTCCAGTTATCTCTGCATCGTATGGACCATTTTCAGCAGTCAACTCCTCGAGGTAAGCCTTGTCCTTGGGGTCCTCGGTGTAATTAGCGAGCAATTTGATATTCTTTTTCGTCGCTGGCTCTGACAGCTCAACATAGCTGCGCAGAACATCAAACACCGACAAAGGAACATTGGTCGGAATGACGGAGGGAAGATCAGATTTGATCGTGACGACGGAATCCCAGGGCAGGCCAAAGTGGTTCATAATGCGTCTTACCTTCTTCTCCGAGTTCAGGGGAAGAACGGCAAGATAATCACCACATTCATAGGTGCAGTCAGACGGAAGTTCGATTTCCATATGTCGTTTGATGGGCTCGCCGTTGCTGGTGAGTACATAATTCGACTTGACCAGAGCGGGTTTGACATCGTACCGGAGACTCGAGGCACGGGCGTTAGTCGAGACCTCAACATTGCTTGTAGGTTCCGGGGCACCTTGCGCTTGATCAAGGGTCATCTTTGGCCAGAAAGAGTTGTCAACCCAGTCATCAAAGTCACCATAAAGGTTTCCTTTCGCAGAATCGACGTACCCAGCGGGTACCAATCGCTTGGCTCCGCATTTTGTCAAGAGCTCGTCTGTCAATTTCGGGATTCGATGGAATGTCTGGGTCCAATCCCCTGTGTAACGGTCAGTATCCTGGTTAGTAAAAATTGACGATCTCGGGAACATACGATGACCACAACCAATCACGGTGTATTCGACACCAGCTAGGGAGCCTTCCTTGCACTCTTGCAACCATTCAACAAATCTTGCAGCATTGTCCGGAGGCTGTCCCTCATACGATGAAGTGATTATGATCACTGGTTTGTCTTTTGGAAGGTTGCCGGTAGCCGAATCCATATCAGCGATTGTTGGCGTGTAGCCTTTGGATGCCACATCCGAAGCGATTCGTTGAGCAAAGGCTTGGCATGTTCCGGTATTGGAACCAAACAATATCGAAATAGGCTTTGACTCCTTAGTTTTTGAGGGTGAATCTTTGATCGATCCATTGGTAGTGGCGGCAGCCTTGGTACCGTTCGTATTACTAGCTTTAGCTGCTGCGCCGCTCGTGTGGAGCAAGGAGTCCATGCCCGTCGCATCCAATTTGCCCCTTGGTGTTACACGGATGTATAGTTCATCCGGCTTTATTGTGAGGGTCTGCTTGATCTTCATTGTGTAGTTGGGATCGTCCAGCTGGACATCAAAGTTCTGCAAGATCATTGCCAGAACAAGCAGCGCCTCTTGCCAGGCAAATGGCCGGCCTATGCAGGCCCTCTTACCGTTCCCGAACGGCTATCCGAAAATTAGATCGCAAGAACCCAAATGGGTAAGACTTAGGTGGAACTTACCTTCCAGGCACCTGGATACTGGGCCAAGACCTTATCAAAATTCTCGTCTAACATGCGTTCAGGTTCGAAATCATGGGCATTGTCCCCCCAAACCTTTGGATCGGTTTGGCACTTAGACATAAGAAGCACGATGTAATCGTCAGGCTCGATCCGATATCGTCCATTGTCGACTGTAACAACCTCATGAGCAAGAGCTGGGTTGACTTGCTTTTGCAGGACGGGCACGGTTGGCGAAAGACGTGCTGTTTCTCGGAGAACGGCATTGAGATATTTCAGATTTTGCAAGTCTTTCACTTCAATCGACCTCTTTCCGATGACGTCATCGACTTCCTTCTGCGCCCTGAGATAAGTCTGAGGATTTTTAAGGAGGTGGGCTGTTGCGAATGATAGTAGACCAGAAGTGGTTTCGTGCCCTACAAATCGGCCATCAGCGAATAACTTCAAACTGGGATGTAGCATGGGTACTCACCAGCAATAAGGAAGGTCAGCATCTGTTCCAAGATCAGCTCGTCACGCATAACCTGACCGGTCTTGGGATCTTTCCCGTGAATCATTGTGTTCAGCACATCGGGCTTGTCGGTGGGATTTGCTCGTCTGTTAGTAATAATATCCTGACTGATCTTGCGCATCACACCCCGCGCCTCGGCAAATTCTTTGTTTGCATTGTATCGCAACTTGGTAATGAAGCCTGGTCGAGTTGTTCGCGCAGTGTTTTCGGTAAATACCGTCATTAGCGCCTGGACGAATGGATGTAGACCATCTGTGTAGAACGAGTTGAAGCGGAAGCTCATCGTACACAGGGCGATAGTGTCGAGTGTAAGGCGGGTGTAATCTTCGGTGGCTAGAATTCGGTGCTCCGCGCCCTTCCGAGCCCAGGACAAAATCAGCTGGTTTGCAATGTCCTTCATGTCGGGGAACATTGACTGAATCG
>Ga0105239_10001040_pt1 | contig 38650 bp, 30 predicted proteins | sample KBSC44metaG_FD_92761 | JGI IMG/M metagenome (GOLD analysis project Ga0105239, IMG submission 92761) | Corn rhizosphere microbial communities from Kellogg Biological Station, Michigan, USA - KBS C4-4 metaG | ecosystem: Host-associated > Plants > Roots > Rhizosphere > Soil | place: Michigan, USA... | reverse complement strand
TGTAAGACTGATCTTTGGCATAATAGGGTGCAAAGAATCGAAAATTCTTCATTTGGCAAAACTTTACCCCCAAAATTCACCACAGCCGACAAATGAATATTAAATATTTGTTTATTTTCGGCCCTAATCACACATCAAAAAATTATCAAAACAAGCTTAGTATGAGTTTATTTCGAAAAAAATCCCTGGACTCCCTGATGGCGCAGGCTGCGGATTCAGAGAAAGGCCTCAAGCGTACGCTGGGAGCCTGGAGTCTGATCGCATTAGGTATCGGCGCCATTATTGGCGCCGGTTTGTTTGTACGGACTGCCGCCGCAGCCGGGGAACACGCCGGTCCTGCCGTGACCATCTCCTTTATGGTAGCCGCTCTCGGCTGCTGCTTTGCAGGCCTTTGCTATGCCGAGTTCGCTTCGATGATCCCCATCGCCGGCAGCGCTTATACCTATGCTTATACGACTATGGGCGAACTGGTGGCCTGGATCATCGGGTGGGCCCTCGTACTGGAATATGCGCTCGGAGCCGCAACGGTATCCATTTCCTGGAGTGAATACCTCAACAAGCTCTTGGCCGTCTTTGGGACGCAGGTCCCCTTCGAGTGGTCCCATTCCCCCTTCGAACGGTATCTCGACGCCGCCGGGGTCATGCACCACGGGATCATCAATATCCCCGCCCTCATCATCCTGGCCCTCCTCTCCCTCCTGCTGATGAAAGGCACAGAGGAATCCGCCACCGTCAACTCGATCATCGTCGTCGTAAAAGTATCTATCGTACTGATATTCATCGCGCTCGGCTGGTCATTCATCAATCCGGCCAACCACCATCCCTACGTGATACCCGCCGACGCGCCCGCCGCCCAATTGCGGGACGGCACGCTCTATTCCTACGAGAACTTCTTCAGACACGGCTGGGGAGGCATCCTCTCCGGAGCCGGCATCGTATTCTTTGCCTTCATCGGCTTTGACGCCGTGTCGACGGCCGCACAGGAAGCCAAGAACCCCGCCAGGGATATGCCCCGCGGCATCCTGGGTTCGCTCGTGATCTGTACGATCCTTTATGTATTGTTCTCCTGGGTCCTCACCGGCGTCGCACCCTACACCGATTTCGTCAAGTCGGGTAAAGAGGCTTCGGTCGCCTACGCCATCGAAACCTATATGCATGGTTATCATTGGCTGTCCACACTGGTGACCGTGGCCATCCTGGCTGGCTTCTCCTCGGTGATCCTGGTGATGCTGCTCGGTCAAAGCCGGGTGTTCTATACAATGGCGACCGACGGTCTGCTGCCCAAAGTCTTTTGCGAGCTGCACCCTAAATGGCGCACGCCCTATAAATCGAATATGCTGCTGTTCCTGTTTGTCGGTCTCTTCGCCGGTTTTGTACCCGAGAGCGTAGCCGGCAACCTGACCAGCATCGGCACCCTGTTCGCCTTCATCCTCGTCAGCATCGGTGTAGTGATCCTGCGAAAGGCGGACCCCAACCGCCCCCGGCCATTCAAAACGCCGCTGGTCCCCGTCGTTCCGATCCTCGGCGTACTCGTATGCGCAGCCATGATCATCGGTCTGGACTCCGCTACCCAGATCACGGCGCTGATCTGGATGGTGATCGGCCTGATCATCTATTTTGGCTACAGTAAGAACAACAGCAGGCTAAAAGCCTAATAAAATAGCTTAAAATGAGCCGCCCGCCGTCAGGTGGGCGGTTTTTTCCCCAGGGTCCCCCGCCGGACATAAGACCAAAAAAGAAACCAGCTCTACTTTTTTTTAGGGGCGGTTTCTTTTTTAATTTCGCACTTCCAAAAAAATAGTAGATTCTATGGGTCGCATATTTGAAGTACGTAAACACGCCATGTTTGCCCGCTGGGACCGGATGGCCAAACAATTCACCCGTATCGGAAAGGAAATCGCCATCGCCGTCAAGGCCGGCGGCCCCGACCCCGCCACAAACCCGGCCCTCCGCCGCTGCTTCCAGAACGCCAAGAGCGTCAATATGCCCAAAGACCGCGTCGAAGCAGCCATCAAAAGGGCCCAGGGCAAGGAAATGGAGAACTACGAAGAGATCCTCTACGAAGGCTATGCCCCCCACGGCGTCGCCGTCCTCGTAGAAACTGCCACCGACAACCACGTTCGCACCGTCGCCAACGTAAAATCCCACTTTACCAAGGGCCACGGCGCCCTCGGCAACAGCGGCAGCGTCAGCTTCCAATTCAGGAAAATGGGCGTTTTCAAGCTGAAACCCGAAGGACTCAATATCGACGACCTCGAGCTCGAGCTCATCGACCACGGCCTCGACGAAATGGGCGAAGGCTCCGGCGAGAATGACGAACCGGTCATCGTACTGCGCGCCGCATTCACCGACTTCGGCAACATGCAAAAAGCCCTGGAAGAAAAAGGCATCACCCCCATCAGCTCGGAGATCGAATGGATACCCACCACCACCGTCGAGCTCTCAGAAGAGCAGGCCCAGGACGTCCTCAAACTGGTCGACAAGCTCGAACAGGACGAAGACGTACAAAAGGTATTTCACAACCTGAAATAAAGCATTCCGCTCACGAAAAAGGCCCCAACCGGGGCCTTTTCTATTTAAAGATCTTTCTAACTATTACTCCGCCATCATCGCCCTGACCGCATCGATAACTTGCTCCGCATTCGGCTTGCTGAAATAATCCCCGTCGCTCGCATAAGCCGGCCGGTGAGCCTGCCCCGTTATCGTCCTCGGCGCAGTATCCAGCCAGCGGTATCCCCCCTGCTCCTCCATGACCTTATTAAATATATATCCAGCCGCCCCACCCGGCACGTCCTCATCAACGATCAGCAACCGGCTCGTCTTTTTTAAAGATTCGAGGATCCCGTGATGGATGTCGAAAGGCAACAGCGTCTGCACGTCGACCACCTCACAGCTGATCCCCTCTTCCTCCAGGTCCTTTGCAGCCTCCTGCACGATCCGCAGAGTAGACCCATAAGAGACGATGGTGATATCTTCGCCCTCTTTAACGACCTCCGGAATACCCAGCGGCACGCGGAACTCCAGCAGATTGGCCGGCAGCCTCTCTTTCAGCCGGTATCCATTGAGACATTCGATCATCAGCGCCGGGTCGACCCCTTCGAGCAGGGTATTATACATTCCCACTGCCTGTACCATATTCCGCGGCACACACACATGCAATCCCCGCAGCGAACCAAGGATAAGCCCCATCGGCGAACCGCTATGCCAGATACCCTCCAGCCGGTGGCCGCGGGTACGGACGATCAGCGGAGCCGTCTGCCTGCCCGCCGTCCGGTATTGAAGCGAAGCCAGATCATCGCTCAAAGGCTGAAGACCGTATAAGAGATAGTCGATATACTGGATCTCTGCGATAGGCCGAAGTCCCCGAAAGGCCATCCCGATACCCTGACCCATGATCGTCAGCTCCCGGATGCCGGTATCGAATATCCGCTCTACGCCATGCCTGGCCTGCAGGCCAGCAAACCCCTGGTTGACGTCCCCGATCTTTCCCATGTCCTCTCCAAAGGCCAGCACCTTGGGGTTATGCGTAAACAGCGTATCAAAATACCGGTTCAGCACCTCATAGCCATTCATCACCGGAGAGCTGTCCTGGTATACGGCCTTTATCTCGGGAACCTGCAGGATATTACGGGCCCCTTCATGATACAAATGCGAATTGTATAAAGCCTTGTTCTCTTTGATCAGTTCGTCATAATACCCCCGCGCATTCCGTGCAGCCTGCGACCTGCCCGACAGGCCGATGGCCTTGTGCAGCGTCTGCAGCACTTCTTTACGCCCCGGCTCGCGGTTGGCGGCCAGCACAGAGGCCAGCTTCTGCAGCGAGGCCGCCTCGTCCGGCGTCTCCCCGGCCATATTGCGGATATGCTCGACCGAACGGTTCACCTGCAAAAGAATAGGCTCCTGGTATTTCTCCCAGGCCCGGATCTTGCTGCGGCGGACCAGTTCCTTGGCCTCGGTCTCGATTTCGTTCAGCTCCTCTTCGCTGGCAAGGGTATTTTCCATTATCCACTCCTTCATCTTCTTGATGCCATCCCACTCCCGTTCCCACTCCAGACGCTCAGGGCTCTTGTACCGCTCATGGCTGCCTGACGTAGAATGCCCCTGCGGCTGCGTTACCTCTTCGACGTGGAAGAGTACGGGTGTATGTGTCAGCCGGGCATTCTGGATACCAGCTTCAAAGGCCTCGCACATACCCGCATAATCCCAGGCCTTTACTTTATAAATGTCGATGCCGTTGGTGTCGTCCTTCTTCTGAAAACCCTTCAGCGCTTCCGATATAGACCCCTTCGTCGTCTGATACTCACGGGGGACAGAAATGCCATAGCCGTCATCCCATACGAAGATGACCATCGGCACCTGCAACACGCCCGCAGCATTCAACGTCTCCCAGAAATGTCCTTCGCTCGTCGAAGCATCCCCGATCGTGCAAAAACATACCTCGTTACCATTATTGGAAAGTTCAGTGAACGGCTGCAGCTGCGCGATCTCCCTGAACGCCTTCGAGGCGCAGGCAAGCCCCAGCGCCTTGGGCATCTGAGCCGCCGTAGGAGCCAGACCGGCCGTGAGATTCTTCCTGTTCACCAGGTCCAGCGTCGCCCCGTCCGTGTCGATAAAGGCAGTCGCAAAATGAGAGTTCATCTGCCTGCCGGCGCTATGGGGGTCGTGGTTGACATCGGGATCCGCATACAGCTGAGAGAAAAATTCTTCTACCGTAGCGGCGCCTGTAGCAAAAGCCAGGGTCTGGTCGCGATAATAGCCCGCATAAAAATCCCCCGGCTTAAAGAACTTCGCCAGGGCCACCTGGGGCACCTCTTTGCCATCTCCAAATATGCCAAACTTGGCCTTCCCGGTCAATACTTCCTTACGACCCAGTAGGCTGGCCTCCCGGCTCTCGCAGGCGACCCGGTAATCTTTTAACACTTCCTCCCGGAACTTATCGAACGATAATTTCTCAGGATCAATGACTTCGCTGGAGAAAAGATTTTGCATTGGCATTAAATTTTTTAGATCCCCCATTTGTCCGCACGCGTCGGCGCCGGTTTTGCGTACAACTGCAAAATTAGGCATTCTTCCGCCCAAACATAACAACCTATCCCACTGATTGTTACAATTTTTAATTTGGCATTTCTCAAACCCTCGTTCGTCCCCGGCCCACCCCTGCCGGTCCCATCCCCTGTCCACAGAAAGTCTTTTCCCACTCCCCCGGATTTAAGAGATAATTTATTGCAAAACCTGACGTTAATTCTTAATTTTATAGCCGACTCAGGCAAACTATGAAAAAATTAGCAATTGTTATCAGCCTTTTCTCCACCGTGCTCGCCGCCCGTGCACAGACGACGAACTCCGTGGGAACCGCCGTACCAAAGCCGGCCGACGTGCTGCTGGTGAAAGAGAACAGCCACAACTTTGGCAAGATCCCGCAGGGAAGACCGGCAACCTACACTTTCGAGATCGTCAACACCGGCACTACCGCCCTCCGCCTGGACAACGTACAGGCCTCCTGCGGCTGTACCACCCCGGACTGGAGCCGCGACGCGATCGAACCCGGAGCCACCGCGAAGATCAAGGTCGGCTACAACGCCTACGCCGAAGGCTCGTTCAGCAAGAACGTGACCATTGTCTACAATACCAATCAGACAAAGACGCTTACCATTACCGGGGAAGTATACAAAGTCCCCGCGAGCTCCGCGCCTGAAAATGCATCCGTCCAATTATTAAAACAAATAAATTGATAAAAATGAAGAAGCTATTCCTGTTTGCCAGTGCCCTCGTTCTGTCTGCCGGTGTTTTCGCCCAGACAGCCCAGACAAAGAAAGCCGAAGACGTGATCAAGTTCAAAGAGACCGCCTACGACTTCGGAAAGATCAAGCAAGGCAATCCCGTAACACACGATTTTGAATTCACCAATATCAGCGATGCACCTGTTATCATCGAATCTGCTGTTCCCTCCTGCGGCTGCACCACGCCGGTTAAGCCCGAAGGCGCGATCGGAAAAGGCAAGGAAGACAAGATAAAAGCAGGCTTCAACGCCGCCAATGCCGGTCCCTTCAACAAGACGATCACCATAAAAGTAGCCGGCATCGACATGCCCGTTCAGCTGCGTATCACAGGCGAAGTGCTGACTGCTGAAGCCTATACGCAGTATATGGCTGCAAAAGGCAAATCCGCGGGTCGCTGAGCTCATTAACTTCTTAATAGAAAAGCCTCCCCGACCGGGAGGTTTTTTCATTTATCCTTCATCCCCCGATTTCGACCATCTATCCCCCCTCCTCCCGATTTGTAAACCCTCCCCCTGATTTGTAAAAGAGAGAATGTAATTTTGCGCCATGTTAACCATCAGCAAACGCGGACAACAAATGCCGGCATCGCCGATCCGGAAACTCGTACCCTTCGCCGAGACCGCCAAAAAGAAAGGCATCAAGGTCTATCACCTCAATATCGGCCAGCCCGATATCGAAACTCCCAAAATGGCCCTCGACGCCGTCCGGCATTTCGAATTCAAAGTCCTCGAATACAGCCATAGCGCAGGCAACGAAAGCTACCGCCGCAAGCTCTCCACCTATTATACCAACCTGGGCATCGACGTCGACTACCAGCAGATCATCGTCACCACCGGCGGCTCGGAAGCCATTCTATTTGGGTTCATGAGCTGCCTCGACCCCGGCGACGAGGTCATCATCCCCGAGCCCTTCTATGCCAACTACAACGGGTTCGCCACCGCAGCCGGCGTCGTCGTAAAACCGCTGACATCTTATATAGAGACCGGCTTTGCCCTGCCACCCGTCTCCGAATTCGAAAAGCTGATCACGCCCCGCACCCGCGGCATCGTCATCTGCAATCCCAACAATCCCACCGGCTACCTCTATAGTCGCGAAGAAATGGATACCCTCAGGGACCTGGTCGTCAAACACGACCTCTACCTCTTCTCCGATGAGGCCTACCGCGACTTCTGCTACACCGGCGAGCACATCAGCGCCATGCACCTCAAAGGCGCGGAGCAGAACGTCCTCATGATGGACACTATTTCTAAAAGGTACAGCGCGTGCGGCGGCCGCATCGGCGCCCTCGTCACCCGCAACCAGGCCGTCCTCGACACCGTCATGAAATTCGCCCAGGCCCGCCTGAGCCCACCCTCCTTCGCCCAGATCCTCGGCGAAGCCGCCACCGAGCTCCCCCCGGACTACTTCGACGCCACCCGCGCCGAATACCTCCACCGCCGCGACACCCTCGTCAAACGCCTCAACCAGATGCCCGGCGTCTTCTGCCCCAACCCCGGCGGCGCCTTCTATGCCATCGCCAGCCTGCCCGTCGACGACACGGACATCTTCTGCCAATGGCTGCTCGAATCTTTTTCATATAAGAACCAGACCGTCATGCTCGCCCCCGCAGGCGGCTTCTACGGCACCCCCGGCCTCGGAAAAAAAGAGGTGCGCCTCGCCTACGTCCTCAACGCCGACGACCTCAAAAAGGCAATGGACTGCCTCGAACAAGCGCTTCAACAATACCCGGGCAAAACCAAATAAATTTCCAATGCGGGCCGCCTCCAACGGCCCGTTTTTTTTGTCCCCTCAATCCCCTCATCTCCTCTCCTTCCCGATCTTCCTTCCCGTTCTACCCCCAAAACACCTTTTTTGAAATTTTCAACTATTAATATCGAATTATTTTTAATTATAATATATTACCAGATTTATCGAAAAACCCAAATCATACCCGTAAATAGGCCAAAAATAGACTAAAAAGACCACAATTATGATATTATAAATTATTCTATATTTAGTTTCGCGCCTTCTTCATCAAAAATTTTAAAAAAGTCAGAAAAATAATTTCCGATTCTCGTTTTAAGTCCCGATATTGCACTCAGAAACGGTTTAGAACTGGACCCGAAGTAAAAGGATTTAGCAACAACAGTTTTTTAACCTTTTGATGTTATTGAGTTCATCTTTTGCTCCTTATTTTTGTGCCGCAACGAACAAGTGAGAAAGACAAGTGCAGCAAAACACAACATCGATCTTCTAAGATTTTTCATATGGCAAGCAATCGTTAGACGGCCTTCTGTTTCCACAGAGGGCCTTTTTCTTTCCCCTCCCGCGCCCCCTCCCTCCATTCACCCCCTTCCGTTTTTCTTCCCATTACCCAATCCACCCCACCCATTCCAGGTCCCCTCTTTCCTCCCTCTCCCTTCATTTTCCCCATCACCATCAGGCCGCATCCCCCATCCTCTTATCCCTCCCCTTTCTCCCATCTTACCCACCCCATCTCCCCCAATAACACCTCCCCTTTCTCGCATCATCATCCACCCTATCTCCTCCTATTGTCACTCCCCTTTCTCCCATCACCCACCCCATCTCCTCCTATTAACGCCTCCCCTTTCTCCCATCATCATCCACCCCATCCTCCTCCTTTTATCTATCACCCTCCCCATTTTCTTCACCCGATTTTCATCTCTCAAATCTCCTTTAATCAATCTTTTTTACCTATCTTCGCACCCCATTTACGGGGAGCCTTTCCCCATAAATACATTCGGCGAGATAGCTCAGATGGTTAGAGCGTCGGATTCATAACCCGGAGGTCTCGGGTTCAACTCCCGATCTCGCTACTCCTTAAAAAAGGGCCGCATCAGATGCGGCCCTTTTTTGTTATTTTCTACTGTTTTATGTAGAGATTTTGTGGTTAGATGTAAAAACACATTTTTTTGCAAACAAAGAGTCAATGCAATCATTTTCAAATAGATAATCGGTTCACCTCCCGTTCTGATTGATTTCCGACAATAGATTCAGGAACTTTCTCAGGATCACCTGTAACTGGAGATTCCGATCCTTTCTGACCACTCGTTCCGATAATATTGACCACCTGTTCAGATGATGTCGACCACGCCAGGCTAGGGTAGCTGCCTGCCATTCCGGCGATATTGACCACCTCTTCGGAGGCGGCGTATCTGTCATTCCGGCAATGTTGACCACTGACGGAAAAGCTGCTACCTGCTTTGTAGTCGTTTGACTACCCCCACTTCTGTAATCGTTTTCTTGCTTTGCAGGGATCAAAACCTGCATGACATGGCCGGAAAAACGATTATGATGAGTAAACTCAAACAAATCCTGCTGCAAGCAGCAATGGCATTAGCCTACAGACCATTGGCAAAACCCTGGGCATCTCCCGAAATACCGTGAAGAAGGATGCGCTGCCCTTCCGCGAGAACATCCCCCGTGCCGGACACTATCAATAACCTTCATTACTCACCAAATACAATCTCAATTATGAGCACAACAATCCTCAACAAAATGGCCCAGATGAAGCTATAAGGCATGTGGCATGCCTTCAAGACGTTGCAGGAGAGCCATCAAAGCCAGCAACTGACCCATTACGAACTGGTGGACATGCTGGTTCAGACCGAATGAGAACAACGGGAGAATAAAAAGTTCAACCGCTACCTGCGACTGGCCCGCTTCCGTTATACGGCCAGCGTGGAAGAAATAGATTTTACGGCGCACCGCGGACTAGACAAGAATCAGTTCCTCCGACTGGCGGAAGGCAGCTTTGTTCAAAAGCGCGAGAACCTGCTGATCATCGGAGCCACCGGTGTCGGCAAAAGCTACCTGGCCTCCGCTCTGGGGAACCAGGCCTGCCAGCTGGGCTACCGCACCCTCTATTTTAATACCCAGAAACTCTTCTCCCGGTTGAAGATGTTTAAGGCAGACGGTTCCTACGGCCGGGCGATCAACAAGATCGAACATGCTGACCTGGTCATCCTCGATAACTTCGGTATGCAACCTCTGGATAACGGCAGTCGCATGATCTTCTGGAGATCCTCGAAGACCGTCATGGTCGAAGATCTACTCTGATCGCCTCACAGCTGCCCATATCCAAATGGTACGAGACTATCGGCGACAGCACCATAGCAGATGCCATCCTGGACCGGATGGTCCATACGGCTCACCGCATCGAGCTAAAGGGAGAATCCATGAGAAAGACCAAAAAATAACTACCTTGTACATAAGGCCTGCAAGAATGCCTTTACAGAGAGGACCTGCCGAACCACCGAGGGCGTGGTCAGCATCGCCGGAACAGATGGTCAATATGCCCGGAATCACCATTATCAAAATGACCCAGCTTTCCTATGTGGGAGTTGCTCGATTCCTGTCCGGACAAACCCTCATCACGGCAATTCGCTAAATGCCAATAAATCAATGAGTAACTGGTTCAAAGATCGTCCTGATCTCGCTACCAGGCCCCATATTAATTTGACTACCAAATTATTATTGGATTTTCTTTACACTGGCCTCCTATTCTTTTTCGGTCAGTAATTTCATTGCAACACCCAATATCTAGATACGCCCGAGCGAATCCAATATCGCCCGCTTCCGTTTCCATATTTCCCAATAGTCAACTTTTTTTTCATCATCCAGAAACGAAGCATTGATTAGCATTCGAACGGCTTCATCCTGCGAGCGGAACTTCCGATAACTATTTAATCTTGCTTTTTCCGGAATGTTTAATAGTTGCCCCAATGCTTCAAAGTCTCTTAGCTTGATATTACTCTTTTTGCCTCCAAACAATAACGCAGTCTCTTCTTTGTCTTTCGGGAAGACGAGGTTGACGTTTAAGAGGTCATAGGCCGGACTTAATTCGATGCTATCTTCCCGATAAAGCAGGGAGAAGTTTTTCAGGTGCATGTCGTTGTTACCGGTGAGATAGCAGAATATGAGCAGCTCGAAGTACCTCAATGCATCCAATCCCGCATGGGTACAATATTGGAGGATCAATTTTCCAGCCCTTTCGTAAGATCCCTTATATTTATTTTCCGTTAAGAACTCGGAAAGTTGACAAAAGTCTTCCATGTGAATCTTTCTCTTCCCGATCCGGTCAAAGCGACGGGCGATGTAGACGAGGGACCCATCGCTGGCATCAAGCAACGTATGCTTGCAGACGCTTAGATCGAACAATTCTGCCAGATGCATGGTCAGGTCTTCTGTTTCGGGCATCGCCGGTAATTCATCATGCTGGGGCTTCAGTATGAATTCGCCCCACAGATTGACGATGGTAAGCCTGTTCTTTCCTTTTACCTTTTCCAGCGATACGGACAGTTTAGGCTGCACGCCAGTAACAGAAATTCGTTGGTTGACAGTCTGCTTCGCCAGCTCTTCCAATAGTTGTTTATCCAGGGTTATTTCCGGCATGGCTTCTACACCAAAGAATTGCCTGGCGCATCTGGAGTGATATCGCTCGTCACCTGCATCCTTATAGCAAATTAAGCAATTCGGCATGATCAGTTGGTTTCATATTCTGGAATAACGGTAACGGCTCCAATGGTATCCTTACAGGTAAGAAGCAGCAATTGAAAGCGGTCATTGGTCTGAACTTTCCAATACTCTTTGGCGATATTCAGTAGCCATCCTTCGGGAATCAACCCGTCGAAAAAAGCAAATAAGGTCTTGCTATAATAGGGATGCTCGCGTAGGGGTAAGGTGAGACTGACCGGTTTGGCAAAGGGATTTATAAGATAATCTTTTTCATATGCGAATTCATACCCGGCATCGGTTTCTTTGATGACACCTGCTAATGCACTATCATAATATACTTTACCACTGTTACTCATGATTTTTTACTTTAGGAGCGGGAATAAGTTCCATACCAAAAAGAGCCAATAGTTGGTTTACCTTGTCCATGCGCATTGAGACCTTGCCTTGCTCGATCTCTCTTACGAGACGCAGGCCTAACCCTGATTTCAAAGCCAGATCCTGCTGCGTCAAGCCCGTAGCCTTGCGTTTTTCTTTTATAACTGTGGCTAGAATGGTCATTTTATACCTCTTTGGGTATAAAGATAGGAATTCTTTAAAATATTATACCATGAAGGGTATAATTTGGATCAAATTAAGTTATTTTATACCTTTTGGGGTATAAACTACGCCCGGTTACTCCCCGGCGCAAACACAACAAAATCATATGCATGCTCGGTAAAATAGATCGGAACATCTGCCCACCCCATTTCATTATTCTTTGCAGACAATTGCGCAGCTCGCATCAATTCCATATATCGGGCAATAATAATTTGCTCGCACCAGTCCCTGGCCTCCTCCTGGTCCTTATTATAACGTTTATCAAAAGTCTCAAATGCCCTTTGCAACTTTTCATACCCCTCAATTGAATAGACTGATCCTGTTTCACCCTGACTTGACGCATCATAACCAACAAGCCATTCCATATCATCCGGGTTCATTCCACCATCGTTTTCATACGCAAAACAAGATATGAACCAATAATCGGTATTTATATCGAACTCATTCATCTCAAAATATAGCGCTTCCACCTCCATCCGTTCCGAGACCAACTGATAAAACTGATCGATCCAGATTGCCAGGTCATCAGCCTGTCCCACCAATGACTTCCCGATAACATCGTGAAACTCGGAATAAGGCAACCGTCTCAGCTCAGCTTCGGCAAATGCGATCGCACTTTTCATGTCAAGTCTTTCCAGATAAGGGTTTATTTGTTCCGCGTATTCAAAATTCATTTTTTCGTTTTTGGGAGACACAAGCTAAACAAATCTTATAACTTTGCCAATATGTCAATAACAAAAGAGTCGGAACTATTCGGCATGCAAAAAGCAAGCGAAGCCGTTGCTTATACACTAAAAGAAATGATCAACCATGCCCAACCCGGCATGAGCACCAAAGAGCTGGACGAATTCGGGGCCAGCATCCTGTCCGGCTTTGGAGCAAGATCGGCACCATACCTGACATATAAATTCCCAGGCTGGACCTGCATCAGCGTCGACAATGAATTCTGTCACGGAATTCCCAGCAATACCCGCATTCTAAAACAGGGAGACCTGATCAATATCGACGTCTCCGCCGAGCTTGCCGGCTTCTGGGCCGACAACGGAGGCTCCTTCGTCCTGGGAGCGGACGTCAACCAACACCAACAACTGGTCGACGCTTCAAAAGATATCCTGCGCAACGCGATCGGCAACATAAAGGGAGGAGTAAAAATAGCCGATATCGGCCACCTGATGGAAACAGAAGCCCGAAAACACGGCTACAAGGTCATTAAAAACCTCGGCGGCCATGGCATCGGCCGCAGCCTCCACGAAGATCCCGATGACCTGCTGAACTACAAGAACCGCTTCGACCAGCGCAGATTCAAAAAGAATTCGGTCGTTGCAATAGAAACGTTTATTTCGACATCATCTACCTACGCAGTCGAGCTCAACGACGGCTGGACAATGGTCGGCAACAAGGGCGGGTATATGGCGCAACACGAACACACCATCGTCGTCACCGGCGGAAAGCCCATAATACTAACAGAGATGAACGGGATATTCAATTAAGCGGACCATCTAACCCAACAAAAACAAACCCTGCCACCCTTGATCCAGGAATTCGGCACACTGATCGTCGGCATCCTCTTCACAACCATCTGGGACCCTTACTAGACAGCCTCGCGGCGGCATCTCCCGGATAGACCGCCGCAACACCAGTCGTCAATTGCCATTTTTAACGGGCTCCGCCTTGCAATTCCTGCTTTTGCAGGCCGGGATAAATCCATCACGATATACAATTCTTTATCTTTGACCCGATGGACGAATTCGAACAATACCTTCGCGCCCGCACCGATCTCAACGACGGAGACATCAACCATATCCTGTCGCTGGCGATCCACAAACACCTGCGACGCAACGAATTCCTGCTCCGTGAAGGCGAGGTGTGCCGCTACAAGATCTTCGTCAGCAAAGGCATGCTGCGCACCTTCGGCACGGCAGCAGACGGCAGCGAGCACATCCTGCAGTTCGCACCCGAACACAGCTGGACCCTGGACGTAGAGAGCTACGACCGCCAGCAACCCGCCCATTCCAATATCGCCGCGGTAGAGAGCTCCGAAGTCGTCCTCTGGCCCAAAACCGACTTCGACAACCTCCTCTCCACCCTCCCCCAGCTAAAAGCGCTTTCCCAGCAACTTATCTCCCGTAATATCTATAATAGCCGCCAGCGTATACTGACAGCCCTCAGCGCAACACCCGAAGAAAAATACCAGGAGTTCATACAAAACTTCCCCAACCTCCTGACTCGCCTCCCCCTCCACATGATCGCCTCCTACCTCGGCATTTCCATAAAGACCCTGACCCGCATCCGCCACGCACAGCTACGCCGCTAAACTCCCCCCAAGCATCGCCAACTACCCTTCCGCAACCGCGGCTTCAACCATCAGGGATCGCTGACCTCCCACCACCACGCGTAACTCCATACCATCTCCCCAAAACTCCTCCCCCACCTACTCCCAAAATATGGTCAAATGACCTTTTTTGCCGGCCCACCCCGACCCAATTTTACTGTACAAAAAATCATATCGTTTATGCGTGTATTTGTTACAGGAGCGTCGGGCTTCGTAGGCTCGGCCGTTGTTAATGAGCTAATAAGCGCGGGTCACCAGGTGCTCGGCCTGGCCCGCTCAGACAGCTCCGCCCAAAAGATCATAAATGCCGGCGCCCAGGTCCACCGCGGCGACCTCGACGACCTCACAAGCCTGCAGCAAGGCGCCGCCAGCTGCGACGCCGTGATCCATACCGGCTTCAACCACGACTTCTCCAAGTTCAAGGCCAACTGCGAAGCCGACCGCCAGGTCATCGGAGCCCTGGCAGCCACCCTAAAAGGATCAGACCGCCCGCTGATCATCACCTCCGGCATCGGCCTTATCAACATTGGCCGCACCGTTACAGAAGACGACGCTCCGCCGGTAAGCTCAGACGTTATGCCCCGCGTCGCCACAGAAGAGGCGGCAAACGCGGCCTCCGCCAGCGGCGTCAAAATCTTTATAGTCCGCCTTCCGCCAACCACACACGGCGAGGGCGACCACGGCTTCGTTCCAATGATCATCAACATCGCAAAGACCAAAGGCGAATCTGCGTATATAGCAGAAGGAAAGAACCCCTGGCCAGCCGTTCACCGCCTTGACGCCGCAGTATTGTACCGCCTCGTCGCCGAGCAACAACCGCAGCAACAAGTCTACCACGCCGTCGCAGAAGAAGGCATCCCATTCAAAAACATCGCCGAAGCCATCGGCCAGGGCCTGCACCTGCCCACAACGAGCAGATCCGGTATCGAAGCAGAGGCGCATTTCGGCTGGTTTACCCATTTCGCTTCCCTCGGCTGCCCCGCATCCAGCGCAAAAAGCCGGGAGACACTGGGCTGGAAACCCACCCACCCCGGCCTGCTCGAAGACCTGGCAACAGCCTCCTATTTCTAACCCCTGGCCACCGGTCCCATGCCAACCAGCGACCACGGTCATCTCCCAACCCGCAACCACGATCACTCCCAACCCCTGGCTCCGGTCACACCCCCAACCCCTGGCCTCCGGTCACCACTTACCCCACCCCAACCCACAACCACCGGTCCTTCCACTCCCCAGCCGCCAGCCTCCCACCCCGGCCGGCGGCCATTTTATTTCCCCCAAGGCAACCCCTCCCCGCCACGGACAGTTTATTCCCCAAACAACACATCCATGGAAGCAAGGTCCAACTTCAACACCACAAAGGCTCCGCGCATGAGCGATGTCTTCCCCCAGGCCGTGATCGCCGAAAAATTCATCTTCCTCTCCGGCACACCCGGCTTCGACCTCAACACCGGGCAGGTTATTAACGATAGCTTCGAAGACCAGGCCAGACAGTGCTTCCAAAACATCATGACCATCCTGCAAGAGGCCGGCAGCGATCTGAGCAAGATCGTAAAAACAACCATCTTCATGGTGGCCGGCAACGATTTCGCCATCGTAAACAAGGTCTACCGCGAATTCTTCCCCGAAAACCCGCCCGCCAGGTCCACACCCCAGGTGCTACCTTTCCCCGCCGGGATCCTGATCTCGGTAGAATGCATCGCCCTGCGATAGTCCCCGTGCAACAATACTTCTTTTTCTGTGTCCCTATCTGGTCAACTGGTCTGTCCACCATCAACCAACTACAATGACCAACCACTTCAAAATTACCCTGCGTCACCTGCGCAAAAGCAAAACATATTCATTCATCAACATCACCGGCCTGTCGATAAGCCTCGCCGTGAGCATACTGCTGCTACTATGGGTCAACGATGAATTGAGTTACGATCGCTTCAACACCAACGCCGCCAATCTTTACAAGCTGTCACCAAAAGTCGCCAATGGAACCAACACGGTCGTCTGGGACAACACATCCGCACCCATCGCCGTGTTTGCAAAAAAAGAGCTGCCGGAAGTGCAGGACGCCTGCCGCATGACAGACAACTGGGGCGTTTCATATTTCGACCACGACGGGAAAAAATTTTTGGAATGGCACAACAAATTTGTCGATGCTTCCTTCTTCAGCATGTTTACCTATCCCCTCATTGAGGGCAACCCACAACACCCCTTCACGGACGCCTACTCCATCATCCTGTCCGAAACAACCGCAAAAACTATCTTCGCCAGCAAAGACCCCATGGGCGAAGTCCTGAGAGGCGACGACAAAAAGACCTACCACGTCACCGGCGTGATGAAAGACATGCCCGGAAATTCGTCCATAAAATTCGAGATAGCCTTTAACTTCGCGCAACTCGAAAAAGAGTACGATACTTCCAAATACTGGAAAAGCCTCAACAACAGCTGGGGCCAGTTCGATTTTGATACCTACCTGCAATTAAAGCCCAACGCCAATATCACTCTTACACAAGACAAACTAACAGCCATACACCGGCGCAACGAGGTTGACAAATTCACCAAACACCTCAGCTATGTCCTGAACCCCCTTACCAGGGTCCACCTCTATTCACTCGACGGCAAAGAGCAGGGCATGATGATCGTAAAGATCTTCTTCCTCGTCGCCGCTATCGTACTGATCATCGCCTGCATCAACTATGTCAACCTCGTCACCGCAAGAGCCATTCAGCGGAGCAAGGAAATAAGCCTGCGCAAGATCATCGGCGCGGGCAGATCAAGCCTCTTCCTGCAGTTCATGAGCGAGTCCCTGGTCATATTCCTGATCTCGCTTGTGCTGGCCACAGGCCTCATCTTCCTGGCAATGCCCCTGTACAACGACATCGCAGACAAGAGCATCGTATTCCGGCCCTGGGCACCCGAAGTCCTCGCCGTTTATGGCATCACCCTGCTGGCAACCTTGCTGCTGGCTGGCATCTACCCCGCTATCACTCTCTCGTCATTCCGACCGCTTGAGGCAATGAGAGGCAGGCTCAGCGGCATCGGCAGCAAAGGCAATTTCCGGAAAGTGCTGGTAGTAGTACAGTTCTGCTTTTCCATCATGCTTATAACAAGCACGATCATCATAGGCAAACAGCTAAGGTACATTCGCGAAATGCACCTGGGCTACGACAAAGAGAACGTTTTTACCTTCTGGATGCGGGATATCGACAACCACTACGAGGCGGCAAAAGCCGAACTGCTGAAGCAGCCGGGCATTCTCGGAGTGACGGAGTCGGGCATCGACATCCTCGACGCCCATTCAGGCACCGTAGACGTCAGCTGGGACGGCAAAAGTCCGGATCAACAGGCGTTTACCATCAACCAGATGCCGGTGGAAAGGAACTTCCCGGACGTAATGGGCATACAGCTGGTGGAAGGGAAAGGGTTTACCGGTACACCGGCAGACAGCACCAACTTCATCCTCAACGAAACCGCCATAAAGGAAGCTGGCATAACAGAACCCGCCGTTGGCAAACGCTTTACCCTGCACGGCGTGAAAGGAGTGATCGCCGCCGTAGCAAAAGACTTTCATTTTCAAAATATGCGCACCCGCATCCACCCGCTGATCATTCACTACAGCACCAGCTGGCGCGGAAAGATGTATGTAAAGACCACCGGCAAAGACGCTTCCAGAGCGCTGGCCGCGGCCGAACGCGTATGGAAAAAGTACAATCCGGACCATAACTTTTTCTATACCTTCCTGGACAGCGAATTCAACGACCAGTACAAGAGCGATACACACGTCGGACAGCTCTTCAACTGCTTTGCCGGACTGGCCATATTAATATCCTGCCTCGGCCTGTTCGGGCTTGTCACCTATACCGCCGAAAGCAAGGTCAAAGAGATCAGCGTACGCAAGGTCCTCGGCGCCGGCGTGCCGCAGATCGTAACCCTGCTGTCAAAAGATTTCCTGATACTCGTTGCCATCGCCGCAGCCATCGCCTTCCCCCTGGCCTGGTATGGGCTCAGCAGCTATCTGCAGGGCTATGCATACCGTACCGGGATCAGCTGGTGGGTGTTCGCCGCAGCGGGCTCAATAACACTATTTATTGCGATCATAACCGTCAGCTTTAAGTGTATACAGGCCGCGCTGGCCAACCCCATAAAAAGCCTGCGGACGGAATAACCCCGTCCCAGGCCCCACCCCCCGGCTCCGGCATTCCCACAACCCCGGGGGCGCTCCTTCCATCCCCTGTGGCCATCCCCGGGGGCCACCCCCGGGTCCCCGTTCCAAAAGGTCCTTTATGTAATTTCAAAAAAACCTGCATCATAAGAAAAACGCCTCTTATGCTGCACCGACCCTTTGCTGCCGATCCCCGCTGGTTCCAGGTCATCTTCCAGGCCTTCTTCCTGAGCTATGGCCTCCTTTTCCTGCACTGGAGCCCCGACTGGCCATATTATATCACCACCATTGCCGGCTGCCTGGCCTTCAGCTACATCGCCGAAACCATCCGGCGCAACCAGTCCCCCCATCCCCACGGGCAAACCCAAACCCCCTCCACCACCCGGGGCCTCCACCTCCCACCCCTCCTCGGCAAAACCGGCTTCCATTCATGGGGCCTCAGCATCCTGATCAGCGCCATGGGCCTCTGCCTCCTGCTCAAAACCAACCACCTCTATACCGCCCTCCTGGCATCTTTCCTCACCGTAGCCTCAAAATACCTCCTCCGCTTCAAAGGCAAACATATCTTTAACCCCTCCGCCTTCGGCATCGCCGCAACCGTACTGACCACCCGCGACGCCTGGCTGTCACCCGGACAATGGGGCAACGGTGCCGTTCTTTTCTTCCTCGTCCTCACCCTCGGCGCCATCATCGTCACCCGTGTGCAGAAACTGGATACCAGCCTCAGCTTCCTCCTGACATTCAGCGGCCTGCTATACTGGCGCCAGTTCTTCATACTCGGCTGGCCACAGGATTATTTTCTTCATTCCATCAGCAGCGGCAGCCTCCTCCTATTCAGTTTTTTCATGATCAGCGATCCCAAAACCTCACCCAACCACCCCCTGGCGAGAATCATCTGGGCCACAAGCATCGCCGTTATATCATTTTATCTTTCCGCCTTCCAATGGCTTAACAATACACCGGTCTGGATACTGGTGGCCGCCGCGCCGCTGGTTCCCCTTCTCGATAGTATCTTCCGGGCCGGCAGCTTCGACTGGCAGGCTAACAATACACCTTTTTTCCAGAGAAAATTTAAACAACTATTTATGCGTACAAAAACCAGAAAACTCGCCGCCATGGTCATACTGACGGCCATGATCAGCAACGAAGCAATGGCCTTCTGCGGATTTTATGTCAGCAAAGCAGACGGCACGCTGAAGAACAAAACCTCCCAGGTGATCCTGGTTAGAGACGGAGACAAGAACGTAGTCACCATGTACAATGACTTCAAAGGCGACTTCAAGGATTTCGCGATGGTAGTGCCGGTACCAGTGGTATTGAAGAAGAGCGATATCCGCGTCGTCGACCAGTCGATCTTCAACACCCTGAACGAATACAGCAAACCAAGGCTGGTAGAATACTTTGACGAGAATCCCTGCGAAATGCGGCTCTACGATATGCAGCAAAGCAGGGTCCCCGGCGCGGCCCTGAATGAATCCGTTGTAGTCGGATACGGCAAAGCAAAAAAATTAGGCGTCACCGTCGAAGCCAAATACCTCGTCGGCGAATACGATATCCTCATCCTCAGCGCCAAAGAATCCTCCGGCCTCAGGACCTGGCTCACCGACAACGGCTACAAGATTCCCTCCGGAGCCGACGAGGTCCTGGAACCCTATATCCGTAGCAATCTCAAATTCTTCGTGGTCAAAGTGAATGAGGAGGAAAAAAAGAAACTCCCGGGCAATTTCCTCCGCCCCATCCAGTTATCCTTCGAGTCGCCGAAATTCATGCTGCCGATCCGGCTCGGCATGGCCAATGCGGACGGCGACCAGGATATGATCGTATACGCATTCAGCAGAACAGGCCGCATCGAATGCACCAACTACCCCACCGTTGCCCTCCCCACCGGAAAGAACGTTCCCCTGTTCATACAGAATAACTTCGGGAACTTCTACGCCAACCTCTTCCAGCACCAGTGGTTCGGCGCCGGCAAGTCGGTCGCCATGCTGGAATACGCCTGGGACGTAAGTCCGTCCAACTTCGTAAAATGTGACCCATGTATAGCCACGGCGCCGTCCACGCGCGACCTCGTTCAGGCAGGGGTCGACTGGGTTTCCCGCAAGGCAGACTCCGACGACGAGGATGCAAATCGTCCATCCAAAGTCTTTTTCACCCGCCTGCACGTACGCTATAACCGGAAAGCATTTCCGCAGGACCTCTTCTTCCAGGAGACAGCCAATACCAGCAACTTCCAGTCCCGCTATATCATCACCCACCCCGCCACCGGCGACCTCAGCTGCGAGGCAGGTAAAAAATACCTGGCGGAACTGCAGGGCAGGCGCAAGGAAGAACTAAAAATGCTCAACTATCTCACCGGAAAGAACTACGACGACTGGGACGTTGTCGCAAAAACACAGGAAGAAAAGAACATTCCCGCTGAAGACTCCTACGCCGCAGCAGCCATGGCTATACAAAAACCGACCAACAACAGACACGCACTGCTAGCCGGCATCGGCATCATCGGCCTGCTTTCAATTATCGGCCTGAGCATCCGACCCCACAGATCATCCTAACAGTCACACATCCCCCAATGATCACAGGCCCCGCGGAAAATCGCGGGGCTTTCTGCAACATTCTTCCAAAATCACCTATATTAGAGGGCAATCCCACAAAATCTGTCCTATAATGTTCCCCAACTATCTAAAAGTCACCCTCCGCAACATCTGGCGCAACCCGGCCTTCTCCGCAATCAATATTCTCGGCCTTTCGCTGGGCATCACCTGCAGCCTCCTCATCCTGCTCTGGATAAGGGACGAGCGGAGCATAGACAGTTTTCACACAAACAGGAATACGCTGTATACGATCGTCCAGCGTACCTACGCCGACGACAAGATGGGCATCGGCTATGAGACCCCCGGACTCCTCGGCGAAGAGATGAAAAGGACCTTCCCCGAAATAGAATATGCCGCCAACTATTCCACCTGGGGCAACCTCAGCACCTTCCGGGCCGGTGAAAAAACAATGAAGGCCAGCGGAGAATACGCCAGCGAAGACTTCTTCCGGCTTTTCAGCTTCCCGATCCTGCAGGGCGACGCGGCTACCGCGCTTAACTCCATCACCAGCATCGCGATATCCCAAAAACTAGCCACCAGCTTCTTCGGCAGCCCCGGCGACGCCATCGGCAAAACCATCCGGTTCGGGATCAAGGACAACTTCACCGTATCTGCCGTCTTTGACGTTCCTGCCAATTCATCCCTGCACTTCGACTACCTCATCAACTGGAACTATTTTAAAAGAGAGAACGACTGGGTAAAAGACTTTAACAACGTCGCCCCACATACAACGGTCCGGCTACGCAATGACGCCAACCCCACAAAATTCCGGACCCGGATCCAACATTTCCTCGACAACCTCAATACCAAACAGACGGCCGGCTACCACGCAGAGCTCGACATGCAGCGCTTCGACCAGACCTACCTCAACGGCGCCTTCAAGAACAAACAAATAGGTGGCGGCCGCATCGAATACCTGTGGCTGTTCAGCCTGATCGCCATCTTTATCCTGCTGATCGCCTGCGTCAATTTCATGAACCTTACCACCGCCCGTTCGCTAAAAAGGGCAAAGGAAATAGGCATCCGAAAAACCTCGGGCGCCCAAAAAAGCTCGTTGATAGCACAATTCATCGGAGAAGCAGTCCTCTTCGCAACCCTCGCCGTGATCCTTTCCATCTGCATCGTCACCCTGGCGCTGCCCCCGTTCAACAAGATCACCGGCAAACAAATGCAGCTCCCGATCCACGACCCGGGCTTCTGGTTCGCGCTAATCACGATCACCATTCTCAGTGGGCTGATCTCCGGCAGTTACCCCGCCTTTTTCCTGTCTTCCTTCAATCCGGTCCAGGTGCTAAAAGGCTCACTCCGGCTGGGCTCCGGCTCGGGCCGGCTACGCAAAGGTCTGGTCGTCTTTCAATTCACCCTTTCGTCCCTGCTCATCATCGGCGCCATCATCGTCTCGAAACAAATAAGATTCATACAGGCCGCAAACCTCGGCTTCGACCGCGAAAACCTCATTACCATTCCGCTCGAAGGCACACTGGCAAAGGACTATCCCGTATTCAAACAACAGCTGACAAAGATGCCTGGCATCCTGCAGGCGACAGAGATCTCGCAATCACCGGTTCAGACCGAGAACTACTGGATCAACGATATTCGCTGGGAAGGCAAGAACCTCCGGACCCACCCGGCTTTCGCCATTATCTACTCGGACTATGACCTCGCAAAGACAATGCGGCTGCAGATGAAGGAAGGCCGGGATTTTGCAAAAAATTTCCCCACCGATACCACGGGCTATATTCTGAATGAGTCGGCAGTTGCCAGAATGGGTATCAGCAATCCCATCGGCCAATCGCTGACCTGCCTGGGTAAAAAAGGACCGATCATCGGAGTGGTCAGGGATTTTCATTTCAATTCCCTCCACCAGCCCATAGCTCCGCTGATCATCGCCTATGGCGTATCCGAAGGCAACAACATCTTGATCCGTACCGCTGCCGGACAAAGCACACAGGCCATTGCCAGCATCCAAAAAATATGGCGACAATTCAATCCCCAATTCCCCTTCAGCTATCAGTTCACCGACGAGGCGTACCAACGCTTATATAGCAACGAAGAAGTGGTCGGCAAACTAAGCTCCATCTTCGCCGCGCTGGCTATCGCCATCTCCTGTCTTGGATTGCTGGGCCTCTCCGCATTTACAGCCGGACAGCGTGGCAAAGAGATCGCCATGCGAAAAGTGCTGGGCGCCAGTCTTGCCCAGCTATTCTTTCTGCTGTCAGGGGATTTTCTCCGGCTCGTCCTTCTCGCCTTTGCTATTGCAATACCCGTATCATGGTGGATGATGACCAGATGGCTGGATGACTACGCCTACCGGACCCCTATATCGGCGTGGATCTTTATAGCAGCAGGGGGCCTCTCCCTCTTTGTCACTATGGCAACGGTCAGCTTCCACGTACTAAAAGCGGCGCTGGCCTCACCCATCAAAAACCTTACCGCGCAGCCTTGATATACCCCCAACCCTCCTTCTCTTTCGAAATAATTTCATATATCCCATCCGGCACCACATCGATGCCGGCAAGCAGCTGATCGCGGCTGATATTATTATTCTTCATCGCGATCGCGCAGACCTTAAAGGAGATATTCTTGTTCGAGCTTAACTTGCCGATCTCTTCCGACACATAGGATTTGTCCTTTACGGCCAATTCCAACCCCCTGCCATACATGACCACTTCCATTTTCGCGTTTGGATTGCCCTCGCTGATCTCCCTCAGCCATCGCACCACGTTCTTCTGATCGACAGAGTCCCGGCTTGTAAGGTCAAACAGCACCTTATAGTCGGCTTGCTGGGCCGCCAGTGAAAATGAGCTTACCAGCAGTAACAGTAGTAACCGATACTTTTTCATATGCCGAAATTTTGATTTCACGCTTCCTGGTGCGCCGCGACCCTATGGTATTCGTCGATCAGCCGGCGCTGGATTTCTGGTGGAACAGAGGCATACTCCTGGAATTTCATCCGGAACTTGGCGCGGCCCTGGGTCATCGATCGGAGAGAAGAAGAATAGTCGTGCATTTCCGCCAGGGGTACTCTTGCAATGATCTTGGTAAAATGACCCTCCGTATCCATGCCTTCCATGATGGCGCGGCGGGTCTGCAGATCACTGATGATACTGCCGGTCTGATCATCCGGACAGAGCACCGTGACCGTATAGACCGGTTCCAGTATCTGGGGGTCCGCCTGCTGAAAAGCCTGTTTAAAGGCCATCATGCCGGCAATTTTAAAGGAGATATCATTGGAGTCTACCGGATGCATCTTGCCATCGTATACGATCACCCGCACATCCCGCACATGCGACCCCGTTAGGGGACCTTCGTGCATCTTGTCCATAACCCCCTTGAGTATAGAAGGCAGGAAACGTTGATCGATAGCCCCGCCCACAATACAATTCAGGAACACAAGCTTACCACCCCAGTCAAGCTGGAACTCCTCACGCCCACGGACCGACAAACCCTTCGGATCGGGCATTCCCTCAAACCAGGGCTCCACTTGCATATATACTTCCCCGAACTGCCCGGCGCCCCCCGATTGCTTCTTATGTCTGTAGCTCGACTGCACCGGCTTGCGTATCGTCTCACGGTATGGGATACGCGGCCTGCTAAAACTCGCGCGAAGGTTCTTCGAAAAATGCTCCAGCTTCCATTTAATAACGGAAAGATGCAGCTCGCCCTGGCAGTGGATGATCGTCTGCTTCAGTTCCTGCGACATCTCCAGCAGCACCGTAGGATCTTCCTCACAGACCTGGCGGATGGCCGCAGCCAATTTCTCCTCATCGCCCTTCAGCGCAGACTCTATCGCAATGCTCATGAGAGGGGAAGGAAATTCTATGGGAGGAAGCTCGAGGTCTTTCCCGGGAGCGTGAAGGGTATTGTTGACGTGCGTGTGCTTTAACTTGATCGTGGCGCCGATATCTCCCGCAGACAGCTCATTCACGGGAATACGTTTGCTGCCCTCCACGACAAACAGCTGGTTGATCTTCTCTGTAACCCCGTTGGCCCCGTTCTCCAGCTCCATACCCTGCTTGATCGTCCCCGAGTATACCTTGAAAAATGACATCTCCCCGATATGGTTCTCGGAAAATATCTTATAGACAAACAGGCACGGAGGCCCTTCAGGGTCGCAGGGCAGATCCATCCCCGAAAGTGTACGCTGCGGCGGCATATCGGCCGGACCGGGACAGATATTGTCGATAAAACCCATCAGCCGCCCACTACCCATATTCTTCTTGGCGGAAAGACAGAAGAGAGGAAAGAGGTCGTGGTTGATCATCGCCTTTTTAAGGCCCTGCCGCATATCATTCTCGTCCAGATTCCCCTTCTCAAAATATTTCTCCATCAAGGTCTCGTCATTGCCCGCGATCGCCTCTATCAGCTCTTTGTGAAGAAGGTCGGCCTTCGCCCTTTCCGACTCCTGGATCGGCAGCTTTTCCGGCCTGCCACCCTCCACCGGGAATCGGTACTGGGTCATTTGCAAAACATCGATGATCGTATTAAAGCCAAGACCCGGATTCAGCGGGTATTGCACAATTATCACATTATTACCAAAATGATCCCGGGCCTGCGCCACCGTCCGGTCAAAATCCGCCTTGTCCTGATCCAGCTTGTTGACCGCCAGCACCATCGGCGTCCTGAATCGTTCGGTGTAGTCCCATATTATATCCGCGCCCACCTCCACGCCAAAGTTCGCGTTCAGCAGCAAAACACCGGTGTCCGCCACACGCAGCGCCGCCAGCACGTCTCCCGCAAAATCGTCATAGCCCGGCGTATCCATGATATTGATCTTGTATCCCCTCCACTGGGTATGCAGGAGCTTGGAGAAAATAGAATTACCCCGTTGCTGCTCGAGCTCATAAAAATCACTGGTGGTATTTCCTTCTTCGATAGTGCCTCGCCGGGTAGTGAGCCCCGCTTCGTAGAGCATACACTCTGTGAGTGTGGTCTTGCCACAACCGGCGTGACCAAGCAAGACTATATTCTTGACGTGAGAGGTGTCAAAGCTAGTCATGGCAAGCGTATTTGATATTAAGTTACGAAAAAATCGATCAATTTCCCGCGCACAGGCCCCGACCGCCCAATCAAAAACCCCCGTTCTCTTTCCGTTGTATCAGATAAAACCATTACTTTGACGCATGCAACCCATCCTGGACCAACTCTTTACCCGCTGGCAGAACGCATTCAAGAAATAGAAGAACTACCGGATTTCAAATCACAGGTAAGATCGACCCAATACGCGGTCGGGTTTAGATATGACCTCAAAAACTTTGATCGGTCCTCCTTCACCCCAAAACCTCCTACCTCCTGCACTACCCCAAAAAACTCCTCCCCGCACTACCCCAAAACCTCCTACCTCCCGGGCGTCCAGACCCCAAAACCGCCCCAAAAAATCCCCTAAAAGATAAATTTGCAACCAAACGGTTGCTTTTGTATCTTGCGACTATATAGTTGCAATTCATACTCCACCACCCGCCGGGACGTCTTCCAGGCCAAACGGACAACCACCTCCTCACGGCACATCCTCCAGTCGGTAATATACATTCAACCCCCTTTCCCGGGCGATCCGCACATCCTCATCAGCACCCTTCGAGGCACCCCCGATCCTAAACACCGCATCACACCTCTCCAACAACCGATGCGCCACCGGATACAGTATCTCTTCATAGGCCGCATCCCCCGGCCTCGCCGACCCCGCCTGCTCCAGCAACGGCAACGCCACCCACTCGCCGATCATCGGCACATGGCCCTTCCTGAACAGCGGCAAGGCAACGGCCTCCAGCCGGCGCAGATTTTCTCTCATCAATACCGGATCGTCATTGGTCCCGCTTCTATACGGACCCGCAATAAGTATCAGCATAATTTTTTTCGTAAAGAACGCATTCCCCCGGGACAATGAAATTAAACTACTTTAAGAAAGCGGCCGCCTGCTCTTATTCTTCCTGATCATGCTCAGGAACTCCGGCGTTATCCCCAGATAGGAAGCTATCTGCTTTTGCGTCACCTGCCCCGCGATACGGGGATATTTTTGCACGAAATTGTCGTACCGCTCCTCCGCCGGCAACGAAAGATTCTCCATCACCCTCAGCTGCTCCCTCGTATAGGCATTCTGCATCAGTATCCTGAAAAAACGCTCGAACTTGGGTACCTCCCGGAATAACCCCTCCCAGTTCTCCCTCCTTAGCTGAAAAACATAGCTGTCCTCGATAGCCTCTACATTCATCATCGCCGGCCGCTCGTTGATAAAACAAAACATATCGGTTATCCACCAGTCCGCGATCGCGAACATAATGGTCGCCTCCTTCCCGTCCTTGTCCTGGCAGTACGCCCTCAACGCACCGGAATGTACATAGCTGATGCTCTTGCACAGCTGCCCCTCCTTCAAAAGAAATGCCTTCTTAGGCACCTCCCTGAACGTCAGCATCGAGACAAACCGCTCGGCCTCCGCCTCATCCAGCCGGATATGCTTCGCCACATTCTGCAGAATAGCGTCATGCGTCATACGCCACTAAGATAAGCGCTTTACCCCGGACCTCACCCACTTCTCCTCCGGTCGCCGCGTCCACACCCAACTCATCCACTTCACCGGGAGCCACCCCCGCCGGGAGCCACCCCCACTCCACCCGAGGCCGTCTCCTAATTCCCCGCTCTCTCCTTCTCACTCGCCGCCCCATTCGCCTCGTGCTTCCGCTGCCCCTGTATCGCCTTCCCCCACCGATAGCTGAACGTCACCACCACATTCCTCGAATCCGCAACACTCCGGAAATCGGCCTGCGTCCCGGCCAGATACCCAATGCTCCACTGGTTTTCCAGGCTGTGAAAGACGTCATTCATCACCACCCGCAGACTGCTGCTCCCCGACAGTTTCCTCGAAAGACCGAGGTTCACCACCTTTCTTTCCCCGTCCACGAACTGCTCCGTCGGCAATCTGCTCCGATATGACCCATCCAGCTGAACGGTCCAGTTCCTATCCGGCTTGAACGTCAGCACCGGCCGTATAAAATATCCGTTGCCTTTCGTATCCAAAGGTCCCGTATAAAAAGCGCTCACCGTACGCTGCTCCATCCACCGGGCATAGAGATGTAGATTGAACCACTTCGCCAGATCAACACCCCCATCCACTTCGATCCCGGTTACATAGGTATGATCCAGGTTCCCGGGCCTGTTATAGTAATAGCCATTGACGATCTGCACCAGACCATCGCTCTTGTCTTTGATATAGGTGTAATAGACGGTAGCCGAAATCCCCTTCCACCCATAAGACAGCTCAAAATTATCGGAATAGGTAGGCAACAGGAAAGGATTCCCCGCATTATAGGTGAACTTATCCAGTGGCGAAAGAAAGGGATTCAATGCGGCATAATAGGGGCGGTCCAACCGTCGGCCATAACTAAAATTCACCTGCTGCTTGCCCCCGCTATCCAGGCTGTACTGCAGATAGAAGGTCGGGAACAGTCCATTGTAGCTGCGACTAAAAGAAGAGTCCGGCTTCACCGCATTCCCCAGCTGATGCCCACTGGCATTGGTGTTCTCAATGCGAAGCCCTACCTGCATCGACAATCGCTTCAGCTCTTTTTTAGCATTCACATACACCGCATTGATATTCTCTTTATAAATAAAATGATTGGTTTTGTCATAGTCCGGCTCAGCCGCAGCCCCAACGATGTTAAAATAATCCGCGGTATTATCGGTATGCGTATAGCTCGTCTTCACACCACCGCTAAGCACAACCCCACCGGACATCGGATGGCTATAATCGGTTTTGGCGGAAAAGATATTGATCACCGCCGGCAGATGACCCGTTGCCAGGCTACTATCGTACATTGTTCCGTCGGGGTTATATCCGGTATTGACAAAGCGCTGATCCTGCCGGGTATGATAGGTTATAAGATCCACGTCGATGGTATGTTCCGTCCCCTTTTTATCGTAAGCATGCCGATAGTTGAGATTTACACTGCCATTCCTAAGCTCCCGATCTTCACGGTTGTCGGCGACGATGGTGGAATCCAGCCGCTTTTGCGCACTCGCCAGCAGACTCGTGCTGCCTGTATAATCATGAGAAGGCGCCAGCAGCCCCGCGACGATGATCCCGAAAGTCGACTTGGCATTCGCGTAATAGTCAACAGTACACCGGATCGTATAGCTCCCCGAAGGCCTTCTCACGTAAGCATTCTGCATAAATTCGGGACTTAGCCCCGTAATGCTCTGGTCAAAACGCCGGTTGAGGACGATCGAATTGTACCCATTGTTCAACGCATATCCCAGGCTCATAGATACGTTCAATTTATTGTGCCTGTAGTTCAACGCAAGGTTATCGTTGGTGCGGCTATACCGGCCCTGTAGACCGCTGACATTCAGGTTTCCGTTAAACCCCTTTTCCCTTACCCTCTTCAGACGGATATTGATAACACCGGCGTTACCGGCCGCATCATACCGGGCCGGTGGGCTGGGCATCAGCTCGATGCGATCGATGGTGGAAGTGGACAGCGAACGCAGGTAGTTCGCAAGATCTTCCCCCGAAAGATAGGTCGGCCGGTCATCGACATAGACCGTTACCCCGGACTTCCCCTGCAGGCTGATGGTCCCATTCGCGTCGACCACCACACCCGGTAGCTTATCCATCAGCTCGAGCGCCGTCGTCCCCGCACTGCTGATCAGCACTTCGGGATTGACGACCGTGCGATCCAGCAGGTGCTCGACCAGTGGCCTCGACGCAGCCACCGTCACCGCACGCAGATCACCGGAACCATTTACGACGATAGCGGCCAGGACGGTATCCCCAGTCACGACTATTACGTCGCTCCTATACGCCCCATACCCCACCCTGTTCACCACAAGCCGGTAGCTCCCGCCCCCTACCCCAAAAAAGATATAAGCTCCCGCCGTATCCGAGACCGCACTCCTGACCAGCATGCTATCCGATGCGCGACGAAGATAGACCGCAGCTCCTTCCAGCGACCCGCCCTCCGCGATCCTTATCCTTCCCTTCAGCGTAAACTCCGTTTGCGCGTATACGAACGCTGGGGCAATAAACAGCCATACGGCTGCAATAGCCGAAATTTTGCTTGCCATCGTAACCTTTATTTAATGGGAAAATGCCCTGGGGACAGGGTTGTGCTGCGAGTGGCTCCAGGTCCAGCCATTCTCGCCATTTCCGGGAACATACTTCTTTTTATACTTCCCAAGAACGGCCTCGCTCTGCCATACGCCATTGATGATAAACTCAGTTCCGCTCAACAAAAAATCCAGGTTGTCCTTCTCGACGATCAACCCATCGTGCAACATATCGGCAATGATCTCGGGCAACCGCGGATCAACATACCTCGGCTCATTCGCCTTCACTGGCTCAACCCTGGTCGGCCCAAAAACCCTGTTTGGCCCAAAAACTTTCATCGGCCCAAAAGCCCTGGTCCGTTCATTAGCTCCCGTCGGCTCAAGCTCCCTCGTCGGTTCTGTGGCTCTCGTCGGCTCAACCTCCCTCGTCGGTTCAGTAGCCTCCCGCGCCGGATATGCATACCCCTCCCCCTGATAATAAACCGCCGTCCGGCCGTACTCCTCTCTCTTCTCCACATAACGCGTCGCAACCCTACTCCTCACCATCCCCACCTTCCGTTCACTCCTCTCAACCTTCCCCTGCACCGCCGCAAACACCGGCTTCTCCACAACCACCGGTTTCTCTACAACCACTGGCTTCTTCAAACCCACCGGCCCCGCCACCTTTCCACCCATCCTCATCACCTGCTTCGGCACCTGCACCACGTCCTTCTTCCCCAGGAACGCGCACCAGCAAAGCCCACACACCACAAGCCCGACAGCCAGCAGCGTCTTTTCCAGGTAGCTAAGTGAATGATTCCTTTCACCCGACATACGCATCACCCTGGCCAGCAACCCGTCCTTCCCACCCTGAAAAGCCATGGCCTGCGCCGGCACCCGCTGCCTGTATTGCTCACAGGACAGCAACGCACGGATATACCCCGTCATATTGTTCTTCTGCCCAAGCGCCAGATCATCACAACAATTCTCGCGCTCCGTCCTGATCAGCCCGGACACCCACCATACCGCAGGATTGAAAAAGAAGACTATCTCGAGAAACCTTTGCAGCAGATTCACCACGTAATCACTGCGCCGTATATGCGCCAGCTCGTGGAGAAGGATCGCTTCTAACTCGTCGGCCTGCAGCGCCGTCAGAAGCCCGGCCGGCAACAGGATCACCGGCTTCAGATGGCCGATCACCAGCGGCACCCTCGCAAGACCTGACTCCAGCAGGGTCACACACCTCTTTATACCTAACCCACCCGCCAGCTTCGCGACGCGATCCCGCCAACCATCGGCAGCGGCGCTGACACCCATATGCTTCCACCGGTAGGTCCCATACAAGCCCACAGCCAGCTGAACGCTCCTCGCACAAATGATCATGAACCACACCAGCACAATCGTATTACTATGACTGTTCAAATAAGCCGACACCCCGTCAAACACCCCACTGGAAACGCCTCCCATCACCGGCAAACCACTATACCCGCCCGGCCCCATCGACATACCCGTCCGATGGCTTGCCGCCCCCTCAGAAACCCCCAACTTCGCTACACCGATACACAAGACCCCGACTGAAAAGGCCAACAGCACACCAACCAACAGGCTATAGCGCAATGCCGGGCTACGGGCCCTCGTGCAAAGGACGACGACCCCGGCCGTAACCGCCAGCAATATTCCCAGCCACAAAGACCCCAGCAGGGTATCGCAAAGCGCAGCCACCAGACGCCCGGCCATGGCCGCGTCCATCAGTAGTAGCTCCATAAACTATTATTTAGATATGCTATTTCTTCTCCAGCCCGTCCAGTATCTCCCGTATGCGCGCCAGATCCTCCTTCGAAGTTTTCTTATTCCCCAGCAGCTGCATGACCAGCTTGTCCGTCGCGCCCTGGTATACCGAATCGATGAATCTATCTAATAAATGCTCCTGCGTCTTCTGCTCTCCCTCCACAGCATAATAAACATGCTTCATTTCAGTCTCGTCCCGCCGCAGGATGCCCTTGTCCGCCATTATCTGCATAGTCTTCAGGGTCGAGGTGTAGTTGACCTCCCGCTGCTCATTTAATTTGTCGTTGACAAACCGGACCGTCGAAGGCCCCCAGGTCCATAACACCTGCAATATTTCCAGCTCAGCCTTCGTAGGCTCTGTCTTCTTTGGTTGATCGGCTTTCTGGCCGGCTTTCTCGGCTTTCTGATCGGTTCTCCCTGTTTTCATATCTTAAAGATAGGAAAGTTTTCGTACGAAGCAACAGGTAGCGCCAATTTTTTTTCTCCGTATTTTTACTTCATGGATAAATTCAACGTTTTACAGGACATAATCACCAGCCGGCGCAGCACAAAACCCGCCGTTCTGAATGGCAGAAAGATCGACGACCAACAGATCCGACAATTGCTGTCCCTGGCCAACTGGGCGCCTACCCACGCCAATACAGAACCCTGGCGCTTTATCGTTTACAGCGGCGACGCCGTCCGGCAGTTTTGCCACCAGCACGCGGAACTATACCGTCAAAACACCCCGCCGGAGAAATTCAACGAGGCCAAATATGAAAAACAAAAGCACAACGGCGACAAAGCCTCCCACCTCATCGCCACATACATGCAAAGAGGCAACAACCCCAATATAACCGAACTCGAAGAAATATGCGCCACGGCCGCGGCAGTCCAAAATATCCTGCTCGGCGCCGAAGCACTCGGCCTCGCCGTCCTCTGGAGCACCGGCGGCGTCACCCTCGCCCCCGCAATGAAAAATTACCTCGGCCTGGCAGAGGAAGACCGCATGATCGGACTTCTGTATATAGGCTATACCGACGAACCCATCAAACCCGGCCGCCGCCTCCCCGCCGAATCCAAAGCAAAATGGATTCCCCGTTTACCCCCACAATAACAATTTCATCCCCCCACCCCTGTTTACCCCACACATAATAATTTCGTCCAATCACCGGATAACGATTAAATAACCCCAAATACCGTTAAAACACGCTTACTTTAGACATCGGTTAAAGGTACCTTTGATCGCTATTTCCTCCTGACGCGACCCCAAATTGTTCACGCCAAAAAAACCTTTATGGCCGTCAAGACAAACCCAGCCAGGAAAACCACCTCCAAAAAAGCGCCCAAAAAGACTACTCCCAAAAGAGTAGCTCACAAAAATGGCACTTCCCAAAAAGCTACCTCGAAAAAAGTAGCCCCCAAAAAAGTAGCCCGCAAAAAAAAGGCGCCCACAACAACGGCGACCAAACCCCCAAAAAAACCTACACCCTCCGCGGGCTCAACAACCCCTAAGGGCTCGAGAACCCCTACAATCCCCACACCCCCAAAGGGACCCACAACCCCCAGGGTCTCCCCACCTCCTCCCTTCGAGGTCATGGGCACGGGCTCCTCCCTCTTCACCCTCAAGATATACCGCGGTGAACAAATGGCCCTCCTCGCCATGAACTGGGCCAACAACCAAAAACCACCCGACAACTTCGTCGGCTTCGCCATCGAATACAAAGAGCCCGGCGGCACACAGTTCTTTGCCGTCAAGAACCGGCTCTCCTTCCTCCAGAACGACGGCAACGTCAACCCAAATATTCTCTCCTCCCGGCTCTCCCCCATCCAGAAGTTCCGATGGACACATTTCCCCTTCCACCCCGACCTCCCGGGCGAATACACCTACCGCGTGACCCCCGTCTTCATGGACGCCTCAGGCGTGCTCAGCTACGGCGACCAGCAGGAAGCCTCCATCCAGCTCGGCAGCGACACCTACCCCGGCCAGATGAACATCGCCTTCACCCGCGGCTTCGTCGCTTCCCAGAAATTTGTCGACGACTTCGGCGCTAACGGTGGCGTGGCAACGATAATTCCGCAAAAGGCCGACGACGGCCTCACCTTCAAGCCCACAGACCCCAAGGCCCCCGCAGCTATGGACTGGATGGGATTCGAAGCAAGGGAAGTGATACTGGACGCACTCAACCAGGCCGTCGCCGACACAACCGCCCAGGTAAGGGTCACCGCCTACGACTTCAACGAACCCGAGGTAGTCAACAAGCTCGTGCAGCTCGGCAATCGCCTCCAGATAATCATCGATGACTCCGGTACACACGGCCGGGCCAACTCCCCCGAAAGCACCGCCGCAGCCATGCTGACCAACAGCGGCGCCAAAGTCCAGCGGCAGCACATGGGCGCCCTCCAGCACAACAAGACCCTCGCCATCAACGGCAACAACGTCCAGCTGGTCGTCGGAGGCTCTACCAATTTCTCCTGGCGCGGATTCTTTGTACAGAACAACAACGCAGTCCTGCTCTACGGCCCACAGGTCGTAAAGATCTGGTTCGACCAGTTCCACGATCTGTGGAATAGCCCTAACAACCCCGCAGGCTTCGTGCCGACCGCTTCCGCCGGCTGGAACGACCTCGGCATCACAGGCGTCAACGGACAGGTGTCCTTCTCTCCGCACAACGCCCAAAACGCACGGCTCGCCACCATCGCTTCAGATATCGCAGCCACTACCTCAAGCCTGTTCTACTCACTGGCATTCCTGTACGAGACACCCGGACCCGTTCTCAACGCCATAACGACGGTCACCGACAACGACAGCCTCTTCGTATACGGGCTCTCCGACAAGACCGTCGGCGGTCTCGATATCCAAAGGCCCGACGGCAATCCCCCCATCGCCTTTCCCGCCAATCTCTTGAATAATGTCCCCGAGCCCTTCAAGGCCGAGGCCACAGGCGGCAGCGGCACCCGCATGCACCACAAGTTCGTCGTGATCGACTTCGACAAGGCCACAACCAGGGTCTATACCGGCTCATACAACTTCTCTTCTTCGGCCGACATAAAAAATGGAGAGAACCTTTTCCTCTTCCAGGACCGCCGCATAGCCGTTAGCTATATGATCGAAGCCGTCGTCATGTTCGACCACTACGAATTCCGCGACGCCATCGCCAAATCACCCACCCAAAAATTATTTCTGAAAAAACCACCCACCCAACAAGGCGACAAACCCTGGTGGGACGAAGACTACACCAATCCCGCGAAGGCCCGCGACAGGGAATTGTTCTCCAGCCCAATGGTTTGACCATCTCCGCCATTTGGCCGCTACAGGCTTCCGTTCGATAATCCACCCCTACCCGGCGTCTGCAGCTCATTACCTTCACGGCTTAAAAAAAGCCTTGTATGAGCAACTATCATTTTGAGACCCTGCAGTTACACGCCGGTCAGCAGATCGACCCCACCACTAAGTCGAGGGCAGTTCCCATCTACCAGACGACCTCCTACGGCTTCGACAGTTCGGAACACGCGGCAAGCCTATTCGGGCTCAGAGCCTTTGGCAATCTGTATACCCGCGTCATGAACCCGACAACGGACGTTTTTGAGCAGCGCATCACAGCGCTCGAAGGCGGCGTGGCTGCACTGGCGACCAGCTCCGGACAGGCCGCCCAATTCCTCGCACTCAACAATATTCTGCAGGCCGGCGACAACTTCGTCAGCACAAGCTATCTCTACGGAGGCACCTACAATCAGTTCAAGGTCTCTTTCCGCCGCCTCGGCATCGACGTCCGCTTCGCCAACGGCGACGACCCCGAAAGCTTTGTCAGACATATCGACAAGAATACAAAAGCCATCTACCTGGAAACGATCGGCAACCCCAGACTGAATATTCCCGACTTCCAGAAATTCACCGACCTCGCAAAAGAATATGACCTCCCCCTGATTGTAGACAATACCTTCGGCGCCGGTGGCTATCTCTTCCGGCCCATCGAATGGGGAGCCAACATCGTAGTCGAGTCCGCCACCAAATGGATCGGCGGCCACGGCACTACCATCGGCGGCGTCATCATCGACGCAGGCAACTACAACTGGGGCAACGGCAAATTCCCTCAGTTCACAGAACCTTCCGAAGGATACCATGGCCTTAAATTCTGGGAGATGTTCGGCGAAGGCAATCCCCTCGGCCTCCCCAATATCGCATTCGCTATCCGCGCAAGGGTCGAAGGCCTCCGCGACTTCGGCGCCTCCCAAAGCCCCTTCAATTCCTTCCTGCTCCTGCAAGGGCTCGAAACACTCTCCCTCCGCGTACAACGACACGTCGATAACGCACAGCTGCTGGCCGAATGGCTCGAAGACCACTCCTGCGTCGAATTCGTAGAATACCCCGGTCTGATAAGCAGCCCCTATCACAGACTCGCAGTAAGATACCTCGACCACGGCTTTGGCGGCATCCTCAACTTCGGCATCAAAGACGGAAGAGAAAATGCGGCGAAATTCATCGACTCCCTGAAACTCGCCAGCCACCTCGCCAACGTAGGCGACGCAAAAACGCTCGTCATACACCCCTCCTCCACCACACACGAACAGCTCAGCGAACACGAGCAGATCGCCGCCGGCGTACTACCCAACCAGGTAAGGGTCAGCGTAGGCATCGAACATATCGAAGATATAAAGGCAGATTTCGAACAGGCCTTTCACACGATCTTCCACCACCGTCCCCACACCGCGAGCTAACCCCTCCCGCCACACCCCTACCCACACCCATTAACCATGACACAGGTATTCACGTTCAATAAACCCATCGTCCTCGAGTCAGGCGCCGTCCTCCCCGGCTACCATTTGACCTATTCTACACACGGTAAGCTCAACAGCAGCAAGACCAATGTGGTCTGGATATTCCACGCGCTCACTGCCAACAGCGACCCCAGCGAATGGTGGCCGGGCCTGGTCGGCGAAGACAAGCTCTTCGACCCCACCAGGTACTTTATCGTTTGCGTAAACATGCCCGGCAGCTGCTATGGCAGCCTCGGACCGCTGGATGACGATCCCATCCTTCGGGAACCCTATTATCACTATTTTCCTTTCTTTACCATCCGCGACATGGTCCGCGCCTACCGGCCACTAAAAGAACACCTCGGGATCAACAGGATACACATCGGCATAGGCGGCAGCATGGGCGGCCAGCAGCTGCTCGAATGGGCAATCGAAGAACCCGAACTCTTCGAATATATCTTCCCGATATCCACCAACGCACAGCACTCCCCCTGGGGCATCGCCTTCAACACCGCCCAGCGAATGGCCATCGAAGCCGACAGCACCTGGCGCGAAAAGTCAGAAAAGGCAGGCATCGAAGGCATGCGCGCCGCCCGCGCCATGGCCCTGCTCTCCTATCGCCACTATGAAACTTATTTGAAAATGCAACCCCGGTCCACAGGCTTCCTCGCCGAAACGGACTCAGGCAATATCACCACCAGCGAAGGGGCCGCCTCCTATCAACGCTACCAGGGCGAAAAGCTGGTCCGCCGCTTCTGCGCCTACAGCTACTACAAGCTCAGCCAGAGCATGGACTCACACGACGTTTCAAGAGGCCGCGGCACCCTCGAAAAAGCCCTCCGCCAGATACGCGCCAGAACCCTCGTCATGGGAATAACATCGGATATCCTCTTCCCCCTCCAGGAACAGCAGCTGCTGGCCACGCTTATCCCAGGCGCCTTCTTCCGCACCATCACCTCCCTCTATGGACACGACGGCTTCCTGCTGGAGTACGATCAGATCGAACAGCTCATCAACGACTTCCTCAGTCACGCCCAGGCCGGGGACATCGGAGCCGCCGCACCACATTGATGCTACCTCACCCCCACCTCGTTCACGACAACCCCATTCCCCCCCAACACATGCACGGCCGAAAACCTAAAATAACGCGCATTCATCGGCACATCCAACCCCACCACCTGCTCGACAGGATTGGCCCGGATATTCGAAAACTCTCCTTCCGCCACCTTCTGCCAACTGGCCCCGTCTGCACTGGTATAAAAAACATACCTGTCCACTATCCCATCCGTTTGCTTGTCCTGCCTCGGTAAATAAGTGAACGCCCGTATCGAAACCTCCTTCCCCATGTCTATAGTGATATCCTGCGGAAAATTCGCGGTAGTCGTGTTATCCTTCCGGAAACTGCTCCACGCAGTCTTCTCATCCTCATCGATCGCCCGCTCATAGCTTCCCCCCAACACCTCCCCGCCGGCCTTCGCCTCAACCACCTTCCATCCCGCCTTCGCATATCCGAGTTCCTTCGTCGCCACCTCGCTCACAACACTCCCATCAAAACTGCGCGCCTTCACCATCCCACCCTCAGACAACTCGAACGCTCCCCGATACAAAGGCGATCCCAGCCCAGGCTCCGACCCATCCAGCGTATAATGGATGCCCCCCACCGGACCCGTCGTAACAAACTTCACCATTCCAGCCTTGTCACGAACGATCGACGGCGGCTCGACATGCGCAGGCTCCCTGAACAAACCCAGATCACTCAACGCTACACTGGCCGCAGCACGCACGATCCGCAGCCTCACCTTGCCAGTCACCACATTTTGCTGCAGGCGGACCAGCCGGTTGGCTCCGATGCTCGTCCCCGTCCCGATCAGCTTCCAATCCCCATCCACAAAGGCATCCACTGCAAAGGAGTCGATTCGTTGCCCCAGCTTGATATTCTCACGCAGGCGTATGACGTTAAAGGTCACCTGCTTTCCCAGATCGACAACCAACTCGGCCTGCTTCACGGCATCATCGGTCGCCCAATAGCTGTACCTGTCCCCATCCACCAGCCGCGCCGGCCCATATGACCCCTCATCGCCACCCCGGATATTGCTCGCCGTAAACTTCGCGCCACGCGCCAGGTTCACAGCAAATATTTGCCGCAACAGATCGCCAAAACCCTCCAGCGACGCCACGTCATGCTGATCCAGCAGAC
>Ga0105239_10001038_pt1 | contig 38709 bp, 34 predicted proteins | sample KBSC44metaG_FD_92761 | JGI IMG/M metagenome (GOLD analysis project Ga0105239, IMG submission 92761) | Corn rhizosphere microbial communities from Kellogg Biological Station, Michigan, USA - KBS C4-4 metaG | ecosystem: Host-associated > Plants > Roots > Rhizosphere > Soil | place: Michigan, USA... | reverse complement strand
GTTAATCAGAGGGTCTCTGGTTCAAGTCCAGAAGGGAGAGCAGAAGAGTACCAAGGGGTTGCGCTAACACGCAACCCTTTCTTGTTTTTAGTTGCAATGAAATTCGCAATAAAGTTTGTTCTGGCAATGATTTCGCAAAGCGAATCTGTGAATGATTGTACATGATGCTCAAACCAACTGAGCTAACGGAAGCTGTGGGGTAGGCTTTAAGTACATCGTAAAAAAGTTATATGCACTAAGCCAGATTGTAATTTCTACATAAAGAATATAGAACTGATTTTTCATCAATTTGGTTATACTCCGATCTATTTGGGGAAATAGCAAACGCTCTATCCTAAATACTAAGCGTACCTTTACGTTGACTCCCAGAAACTGCATCCAGCTTAGTAAAAGTTTCTTCCCTTTTTGGATTTCATTCACCTAAACTGAAATCATGAATATAAAGAAATCCTCTACAGGAAAAAGACCTTCATTACTCCTTTGGAATAAATACAAATCTTTTATTAAAAATGCAACGGGTGGAAATACTCAGCACAAGGAAAAGGACATTGTTTATTGGCGGGAACGACTATTCTCCAATTTCATAACATATCTACTTCCTACCTGCCTTATAGCATTAGTACCTGGGGTGATTATGTCATTTAAAAACGGGTTCTTATTTGTTGGCTTCTCAGATATGGGGGCGGTAGTAAGCATTGCCCTTATCTCACTCAACTCAAAACTGAACTTACGTTTTCGCAAGGTTTTCGTAGCTATAATGCTATATTTCCTTTCGGTAGTTCTGATAGTTGATCTAAGTCTGCTCGGCCCGGGAATACTCTATCTGTTGGCCCTTAGCATAGTAATAACGGTCATTTTTCCACGGTATTGGGGATATTGGACCATTGTTGCCAATCTACTTATATGTATTTTCTGTGCAGTAATTATCAATTTTAAGCTATTCGATTCGCCACTTGGCACAGATTATACTCTGGGTGTGTGGATTACTGTTTCTTCGAATTTGATATTCCTCAGTTTGGTCATAGTAATGCTCATTAACAGTGCCATAGGAGGCTTAGAGAAAACCCTTATCAAAGAATTTACAGCCAAAGCAGAACTTCAAAAAGAGGTTGCGCTTGGGGTTAAGAGAAATGAGTTACTTATTGAGTCTGTAGAGAACTATAAGAGTTTGTTCTTCCAGAATCCATCACCTATGTGGGTATTGGATAATGATAGTTTGCAGTTTTTACAAGTAAATGAGTCGGCGATCAGTGCGTATGGTTATACGAATGAAGAGTTCCTGACTATGAACATAAAAGACATCAAATTAGAGGAAGACATGGATAACATGTTTATTGATTTAAAGAAAAATAGAGAAACACATATACCCATAAATGTTATTAGGGAACACCGAAGAAAGAATGGAGAGCACTTTTATACCGAGGTTATATTTAACTCAATTTCTATTAGCGGAAAGCCAGCCACGTTAGTAATAGGCAATGAGGTTACGGAGCAAGTAAATTATATAAAGGCTATAGAAAATCAAAATGAAAATTTTCGTGAAATAGCTTGGATCCAATCTCATAAGGTGAGAGGGCCATTGGCAACAATTTTGGGACTTGCACAGATATTCAATGATAAGGATATTAAAGTCGATACTGAGGAAATCGTGCAGGGCATACTCCATTCGTCAGAACAACTGGACGTGGTAATCAGGGAAATTGTTGAAAAAACGTGCGTTGTAGAGATACAAAACATCCCTTCAAACCGTTATACTGATTTATTAAAAGTGATAGATAAAAATGAATTTTTAAGTTGAAACTACTTACAATTCAGTTGGCATACCGGCAGCTCGAATTTTACGTCAGCATTTTTGAACTAACAATGCAATTGAATAATGTCGGCTGTTAACCAGAGGGTATATAGTCAAAGTTTGTTCTGTCGATGACTTCGCAAAGTAGATTTGCTAATGAACTTAATTGATGGTCAAACCAACTGAGCTTGCTAACGGAATCAGTTATCAGGCTATTGGGACTATCTGCTTGCGCCTAATTACTGCATTAAATTTTCTTCGTATCCTGCAATAAACAATCGAATGTTATCATAAATAAGTGCGATAATGAGGGTTCCGGCTGCGATCAGTAGGATTTTAAATTTTAAGATTGAATAAAGAAATCCTCCAATCATACAACCAGAAAAGAAAAAGACAATAATACCTCCTTTCAATCCAATATTGCGTAATAATTTTCTGCGCTGGTCTTTTTCTATTCGAAAAAAAAGTTGGGATAATTCAATACCTAAGTCAGTAAATAAGCCTGTAAGATGTGTGGTTCTTACAGCTGAATCTGATACTTTACTTACCAGGGAATTTTGCAACCCCATGGTGAAAAGCATAATACACGCAAGTAAAGGCCTGCTAAATCCTTTCCCAATGAGTATATCGCCATAAATCCCAAGGATTAAGAGAAGACATAGCTCGACTAACATAGACGCTCTATGTGGTGCATTGTAACTCCTATTTATAAAATATTCCGTTAACAGGCTGGAAATAAATGCCCCCAACAGAAAAAATACTATGTAGAAAAGGGAATATACAAGAGCTACATTGTTCTGTTTTACTACGCCTTCTGCTAAATAAGCAAAATGACCTGTAACATTAGTTGTTAGTATACCCAAGGCTAATACACCGCAAATATTTACTAATCCTGCAATAAAAGATAAAAATACTGCTAACCTGAAATTGTGTTTGAATGTGCGTGAGTTACCCTTGTGTCGGAACATATAGAAGTAGGCTTTTACTTCTTGCAATACTAAAGCGCAAATTCATACTGGAGGATGACTTTAATCATTGATTGCTCAGAAGCTCCTATAATTCTGCCAATTTCTTTAAAAGTTCAATTACTGCGTAACAGGCAGTGCAAAAGAGCATCAATGCAATATGAGTCATGACGCCTGTCATTATTTATGATGTTCTTGATCACAAAGGACGTTGTTTAGTTAGTTCACCTTTGTCTTGTTGTAATAGCAATGAAAATACAGAGGGAATTAGAAGTGACCCCACAATTAATTAGCTAAGACTAAAAACTAAACTATGATAAAGTATACAGAACCACCGGAGCATGATAGACACACACGACCAATCCACCTTATACTTATTGGCCTTTCTATAGCATTGTTTTTGCTAGGCGCGCTGATCTATTTCAATTGAAGAATTTGTTATAATAGTTGAATCATAATAAATGAATACCTAAAATAATAAAAATGAAAAATAAATTCAGACAGATTTTTGTATTAACTGTTATCTGCATGATAACAAGTGCTTCGATTATTTACGCACAAGCCACCTACGTAACTGGTAGCTCAAAGGCCGATGACATGAAATTGTCGGGTACATCCACATTACATAATTGGAATATGGATACAAAAACATTTACAGGCAGCGCTCAATTTGGCTTGGCGCCAGGCAATAGTGCACAGCTTACATCTCTCAAAACACTAACCTTCTCGCTGGTAACGGAAAGTTTGAAGAGTGGTGAAAATGGCCTTGATAAAAACGCTTATAAGGCTTTGAAAACAAGTAAATACAAGAACATTTTCTACAAATTGACATCGGCAGAAGTGGTTCCGGCGAAAGGGAACAAGTTTACGATCAAAACACGTGGTAATCTTACTATTGCAGGTGTTACAAAAGAGGTGGCGATGGATGTTTATGCTACTATCAATAAAGATGGCACCATCACTTGCGTTGGGTCAGATAAATTAAAAATGACTGATTACCAGGTAGCGCCACCAAAATTTATGATGGGAGCAATGACTACAGGAGATGATATAACGCTTGCCTTTACTCTGGTATATAAACAATAGAACTGATTGTCAAGTCTTTTATTTCAGTAGAAAAATTACATAGCCATTTAAACAAAACCATCAATTATGAAAGCATTAGTTTATCACGGCCCCGGGAAAAAAGCATGGGAAGAAAAGCCTAAACCGGTAATTAAGGAAACGACAGACGCTATTGTGAAAATCCTGAAAACAACTATATGCGGTACAGATCTGCATATAATGAAGGGTGATCTCCCCGAGGTTATCGATGGTAGGATCATTGGCCATGAAGGGGTGGGAATAATAGAAGAAATAGGAAGCTCTGTAAGTAACTTCAAAAAAGGAGACCATGTGATCATATCTTGTATCACATCGTGCGGCAAGTGCGAATATTGTAAGAAGGGCATGTACTCACACTGTATAGACGGAGGATGGATACTTGGCTACCTGATCGATGGCACGCAAGCTGAATATGTACGAATACCACACGCGGATAACAGCCTTTATCCTATTCCTGAAGGGGCGGACGAAGAAGCGCTGGTAATGCTAAGCGATATTTTACCAACAGGCTTTGAATGTGGTATTTTGAACGGGCAGGTTAAGCCCGGGGATGTGATAGCTATTGTTGGTGCAGGGCCTGTAGGTATGGCAGCGTTATTAACAGCCCAGTTTTTCACTCCGGCAGAGATCATAGTAATAGATATTGACGATAACCGCCTTGCGGTAGCTAAGACCTTTGGTGCAACCCAAACCATAAATAGTGCTGATGGGAAAGCAGTGGAAAACGTTATGAAACTGACAAATAACAAAGGTGTAGATGTAGCAATAGAAGCTGTAGGCACACCTGTAACCTTTGAGATATGTACGGCAATCATCGGCGCAGGCGGTCATGTTGCCAACATAGGCGTGCATGGCAAAAGCGTGACGCTGCACATGGAAACATTGTGGTCCAAGAATATCACCATTACTACCCGGCTTGTAGACACAGTTACAACACCAATGTTATTTAAAACCGTACAAGCTGAAAAAATAAACCCTAAACAACTAATCACCCATCATTTCAGGCTTGACCAAATAATAGAAGCTTATGAGACATTTGGGAATGCGGCGAGAGAAAAAGCATTAAAAGTAATAATGACGAGTTAGTGTGGCAAACAGATCAAGTCTCCTATTTAAAATTCATTAAGTTTTATAATGTCCTCAAATTTCTAAAATATCAATTATGAAAACGAAACTGTTATTAATATGTTGCTTGGCCTCCGGAATGACAAATGCCCAGGAGGGCATGCAATATTTCCGTCCCAATGATATGAGTGGTATTAACGTCTTTGAAACGACCAAAGAGGATACTACTGTGTTTCATAAAATGAAAGTGAAAGTAGGTGGAAATTTTGAAATGGCTTTCCAGACATTAAGGGACAAAAACACTGCAACCCCAATGACAAAGACAGGGTTTACAGGCAATGTAAATAGTCTTACTCCGCTAATAGATGGATTCGATCTGCCAATGGCCAACCTCAATATTGATGCACAGTTGTTTGATGGTATACGGTTAAATTTAGCCATTTACCTGTCCACACGACATCATGAGGACACGTGGGTAAAAGGGGGCTATATACAGTTTGATAAGCTGACCTTTTTACATAGTCAATTAATAGATAACATTATGAAAAGCGTTACGATCAAAGTGGGCCAATTTGATGATGACTATGGTGACCAACACTATCGGCGGTCAGACGGTGGTAATACTATCTATAATCCGTTCGTAGAAAATTATATTATGGACGAATTTGCTACAGAAATAGGCGCTGAAGTTTATTATCATAATACATCGGGATTGTTTGCTATGGGGGGTATAAGTAATGGAGAACTAAATCCAACAATAGTTGCACCCACTAAAATTGATTCGGCGACAGGACAGGTGAATAAATACATGCCTGCCTTTCATGGAAAAATAGGTTATGATAAACAACTTACGAAAAACACAAGGGTGAGGCTTACCGGATCGTTCTATACGGAACACAGTGCTAATAGCAATACGCTATTTGGCGGAGACCGTGCAGGATCACATTACTATGGTGTGATGGAAAACCAAAATGTGGCAAATGGTACAACGCTCTCTGATGAAAGTGACTATAGCCCATTTTCGGGAAGATACAATCCCGGCTATAGTGAAGAAGTAAATGCCTTTATGGTAAATCTATTTCTAAAATACAGAGGGCTGGAATTTTTCGGCACGTATGAAAATGCTGAGGGCAGAGCAATCACAGAAACCGCCCAACGACACACTTCACAGTATGCCGCAGATATTATCTATAGGTTCTCAGCAGGTAAGCAAAACTTCTGGCTTGGGGCAAGATACAATTCTGTAAATGGCGCAGTACATGGATACACAGCAGATATTACCATTAACCGTGAAGTGGCATCTGCAGGATGGTTTATCACTAAGAATATTATGCTAAAAGCAGAGTATGTAAATCAGGTTTATCTCAACTACCCAACTACAAATATCCTGAACGGAGGTAAATTTGACGGGTTAATGGTAGAAGCTTCTGTTGGTTTTTAAACTAAGGAGATGTTTTTTTAGAGGGTCTCTGGTTCAAGTCCGGAAGAGAGGGTAGAAGAGTGCCAGGGGTTGCGTTAACACGCAACCCTTTCTTGTTTTTAGTCGAAATGAATTTGATCAATAAGTAATTCAGTCCGTCGGAGACCAATCGGATTGGCATGCACAAGCCTATTATTTTAATTTTCTTATTACCACATACCACGCTGATACCCGCTAGTATGCACAGTTCATTGTACAGAGATGTTATGTCTTGCATATTTGTTAAATAAAAGCATAAGTCTCTAAATGTCAGATAGCTGACAATATGCGGAAAAAATAAAAATCACTTTTGCTATATAAAATCGATACTGTTATGAAACAAAAAATGTTGATTGCTTTTTTCTTTACCTTATTCTGCATTCAGGCAAATGCACAACCTGCGATCAGGCAGAAAAATTTCAATATCAATAAAAATATTGCTATTGAAGGATATGACCCGATAAGCTACTTTAATGGCAAGCCCCAAAAAGGAACTGTCGCCTATAGCTATGCTTACGAAGGCATCACTTATCATTTTGTCAATGCTGCCAATCTTGCAAAGTTCAAACAAAATCCCGCAAGTTATGAACCTCAATATGGTGGTTGGTGTGCATATGCAATGGGTAATAGCGGGCAAAAAGTAGAAGTAGACCCAGAAACATATAAGATCATCAATGGCAAACTGTATTTGTTCTACAATCACCTGTTCAATAATACGCTTAATACCTGGAATAAAAACGAAACCTCTCTGAAAACAAAAGCTGATGCCAATTGGCAAAAGATATATCATTGATAAGCACTAACCTGAACTGATATGTACTTGCAAAATATCATTAAAGGCGTCTTTGCAGAACTGGAGGAGGTATTGCTACAAATAAGCGGTGAGCAATACAGTATGCGCAGTCGGCACCTCAACTCATCTGTAGGACAGCATGTGCGGCATACCATTGAGCTATTCCAGTCTCTTGTGAACGGGTATGAAACCGGTGTGGTAAATTATGATAAAAGGAAAAGGGACACTGCGATAGAAACGGACATAATTGTAGCAATAAATATAATGCACAACATATTGGCCGCGATCAATAAGCCCGGGAAAAAGATATTACTGGAATCAGAGTTAGGAATGCAAGACAATGTCTATGTTATAGAAAGTAATTTTGATCGTGAGCTTGCTTATAACCTCGAACATGCTATCCATCACATGGCCCTCATAAGGGTGGGTATTAATGAGCTAACGGATATTATTGTTCCTGAAAAATTTGGTGTTGCACCTTCTACTGTAAAACACCGTGCAGCATGTGTACAGTAACTTATATGCCCCTCGAGAACAGCGTACTGTTTACATCTAACAGGGATGAGCAAACGCAGCGTGCACCTGCAGAATTGCCGGAAACATATTTATACAGTAGTGGTAAAATACTATTCCCGAAAGATGGTAAAGAAAGCGGTACATGGATAGCACTACATAATAACGGCAATGTAATGATATTGCTGAATGGCGCATTTAAAAAGCATATACCACATCCTCCATACCGCAGGAGCCGTGGACTTATATTCCTGGATATTTTTGACACCGAAGAACCAAAGGCTACTTTTGAAAATATATGTCTTGACGACATAGAGCCTTTTACCCTTGTAATATGGCAGCATGGAACATTATGGGATGCCCGTTGGGATGGTTATGAAAAATACATAACACCACTACCTGCGCATACACCTCGCATCTGGTCTTCGGTAACTCTATATGATGACGAAATTATTACACGCAGAAAAATGTGGTTTGCAAAATGGCAAAATGAAACCACTTATAAAACAGCAGAGAGCATACGACTGTTTCATGAATTTGGCGGGGATGGAAATGAACATACAAATTTAAGAATGAATCGCAATGGGATTCTACAAACCGTAAGCATAACAGGAATAGAAATTATGCCTGATAAAGCAATAATGCACTATAAAGACATTAATGCAGGTCTGGTGTCTGTTAATGAATGGTATATCTCCGGCTTATTACAAAACTCATGAAAAAATGGTTACGCTCCCCATTCCTCATCAAGCTGACGAATTGGGAATACTGGAACAGTAAAATAATATATGCTCCTCTATACCCTTATTGGCTATGGTTGAGTATCAAAGCCCGGTCTTTTTACTTCCTAACAGCTGCGAACCCGCTGATAAAAAATGGTGGATTTATTATGGAAAGCAAAAGAGAAGTTTATGATCTTCTGCCAATAGATTTTTATCCCGAAACATTATTATTTTCACCCGGCACTTCATGCGCTGCAGTTATGCAATCCATAAAAAATGCAGGTATCACATTTCCACTTATTGCAAAGCCGGATATTGGCGAGCGTGGACTGGGAGTAAAGAAGATAAATAACGAGAATGACCTGGCCGCTTATGTAAGGCATATACCCGTCTCTTTTCTTATACAGCGGTTTATACCTTATGAGCTTGAAGCGGGAATATTTTATTGCAAACTGCCTGGCATGGCAACAGGTTATATTTCCGGAATTGTGCATAAAGAGCCTGTGACCATAACCGGTGACGGGATATCTACGCTTGCCATGCTCGTAGCGCGCAATGACAGATACCTGCTGCAATGGGAACAAATAAAGGCTATGCACGCTGGCTTACTGGATACCGTGCCTGAATACAATAAAAAAATAGTATTGATCCCATATGGGAACCATTGTAGAGGCTCAAAATTTACAGACCAAACATACAGGGCTAATGAAAAACTTTCTACTGCAATAGATCGTATATGTAGCCGTATACCTGAATTTTACTACGGTAGATTAGACATACTTTTTAAGAGCTGGGAAGCACTGGAGCGAGGAGAGGACTTTTCCATAATAGAAGTAAATGGCAGTGGTAGTGAACCCACACATATTTATGATCCTGCACACTCCATCTTTTTTGCATGGCGGGAGATCATCAGGCATTGGAACGTGCTATACGCAATATGCAGTGCCAATAATAAAAAAGGTGTTCCTTACATTACCCTTGCGGAGGGGAATAAAGAGCGTGAAGCATTTAAAGCTATTGACTGCATGCTGGGAGCGCGGGTATGGTGACCTAATATTTTAGACATAAAAACGGCAATATGTATATTCAATACTTACAGAGTTTCGTAGCCGGCCTGCTGATAAGCCTTTCCGGCTCATTGCCCCTTGGGAACCTGAATATTGCGGCTATGCAAATTGCAATAAAAGGAACATTAAAAAAGGCGCTGTGGTTTGCCGGTGGTGTTGTTCTGGTAGAGATGATCTATCTCTCCTTCACATTGAGTGTGTTGGATCGATTTGCAATCAGCGATAGCATACTTTTTTTGTTTAGGGCAGCATCTGTCATTTTATTATTGGTTATGGCTGCAGGTAACTTTATGGCTATAAAACATAAAAAGCATAAGAATATTGTATTAAATAATAAGGCTGGCGGTGTTGTTTTGGGTATTGCTATGAGTGCCGTAAACCCGATGCAAGTGCCATTTTGGGCAGGATGGGCTGTGTACTTGTTGTCACAATCTTTATTAGTTAATTCGACGGCTGTTTTTACGATATTTGTTTTCAGCGCAGGAATAGGTACTTTCACAGCACTACTGTTGTTTATATTCACCGGCAGAAAATTTTCGGCATTTATGCTGAGAAATCAAAGAAAAGCTAACTTGCTTATAGGCGGTGTATTTGTTGGTATGGCAGTTATTCAATTCATAAAATTATGGTAACAAAGTCAAACCTGAATTTATGAGTATAGAAGATCAAATGCTTATCATTCGTAAGAATGACTTTCTCGATAAACTGCTTATACCGGATTATGAGCAGTTGAATATATTGCACAACTATATTATTGCAGACAAGGATGCATATATCTATTTTGATGCACAGTATCTGAATAAACTATATTTTTTGAAAGAAGGTTTTGTGAAGATCGGCAGGATAGATGATGATGGTGAAGAACTTGTCAAAGAAATACTGCAGCCTGGTGATGTATTTGGCCAGTTTATGTTGGAGCGCAATAACATGCAGGGAGAGTTTGCTCAAGCACATAAATGCGAAACGGTGCTATGCGCATTTACAATAACGGATTTCGAAAAACTGCTTGGAGTAAGGCCGGACTTGTCAATTGTTTTCTCAAGAAAAATAGGGCAAAAGCTAAAAAATGTAGAAAATCGCCTGGTCAACCTGTTGCAGAAAGATGTTCGTACGCGTCTTCTTTATTTTTTTTGGACACTGCTGCAAAACCAAAAGAATATCACTGCAAACTCCGTAACGTTGACAAATTTTCTTACTCACGAAGACATAGCTCGCCTCACAGCTACCAGCAGGCAAACAGTTACAACCCTTATCAATAAATTTTCTGAAAGCGGCTTGCTGGATGTAGATCGTAGGTCTATTATTATTCACGATATTAAATTGTTGCAAAAAGAGGCTAAAGTCGGCTAAGCGACAAACTTTGTTTTTTCATGCGCTTAGATTTGTAATTCAATCTATTTGCTCATGAAGATCAAAATAATTGTATTCTGGATACTGCGCTTAGTGGCTGCTTATATCTTGCTGCAGACGTTGCGGTTTAAGTTTTTAGGTTTGCCCGAAAGCATTTACATTTTTACTAAGGTTGGAATGGAGCCTTATGGCCGTATAGGGTCGGGTATCGTAGAACTTATTGCGTCTGTACTTATACTTATTCCTCGTACTACAGCATGGGGAGCTTTATTAGCCATAGGAACAATGTCTGGTGCTATATTTTTTCATCTTACTAAGTTAGGTATAGAAGTTCAGGGAGATCATGGACAGCTTTTTTATATGGCAATTACCGTATGGGTATGCTGCATTATTTTGCTTGTGATATACAGGGAGCAGGTATTAGGTTTGCTGCGTAGCAAATCATCGCGTCTTGCAGAACCTAAAGGGAATTTGTGAAAAGAACATGAAAATGTTCTGAAGCCAAAACTATAGTATCAGCATTAAACACCCCTTCCTGATTCAGGAGAGTGATCTTCAATCCGTCAATGCCAAAATAATAATTGAAGACTATAGAGTAGAAATGCGAAGGGCATAGTAATTTACCTGCTGTGCATGGCTGTAACTTCAGTAAAAATATAATCCGTTAAAATGCTATTTAAAAAGATCGGACTGGCTTTTATAATTATAGTTTCTTCCTGTTTATACTCCTCACATTCCAATGCAATCGGATCATGGTGCATTAGTAATATGCCTCTGAATATATTTTGGTGATGTTGAAGGACAGGAACAACCTTAAAGAAAAAATCTTCTGTTGTAATTGAACTATTTAATTTTTTACATCTCTTTTTATTCTTTTCAAATAACTCGTAAAAGCCATAGGCTGCTGTTTTCTCGATCACTTTTCCCTGTGACATCACACTAAATTAAACATTTAGATGCTTGATATGGCGAAAGTGTGAATTATGTAATATTGCTTAATAATTGTGTAAGAATCATTTTGAGCTAGATGAGAAGGCGTAATTAGTATTTTTCATGTCTCACCCCCTTTATGTAACTGTATGGCGTTACAAATGCACTATTTATTCTGAGCTTTAATCTGTTTATTTACAGACTTTTGCTCTCTATTCACTTCTCTTTGTTTTTTATGCATTTTACGGTTTTTCTTATCTGTGCGCTCTTGTTTACGTGCCAACTTGCTTTGAGTATTATCTAAATGTTCTTGCTTACTGTCAGCTTTCTTTTGCGCTCGTTCTTCTTTTTTTGTTTGCATTTGCTCTTGACCAAAAGAAGGTATCCAATTTAGTCCAAGCATAGTAATGGCTATAATAGCAATGTATTTTTTCATGTTCTTATTATATAAGATTAATTGCGCTTTGAGCATTCTCAATTTACGCTGCGCCAATTCTTTACGGCATGTAGAATACACCAATAACCATGCCGATAACTATAATCAAACAGATGCTGCACGCTAATACTAAGCGTATCTTAGGTTGACTCCCGGAAATTTGTATCCATCTTAGAAAAAGTTTCTTTCCTTTTGGGGTTTCAATTGTCTAAACTGAAATCAATAATAAAATGGAATCTCCTATAGGAAAAAGATCCTATTCGCTAAATAATTTAGTCTATCTCATGTTCTTTCACAAAACGATAATTCAAAGCAAAAGAATCTGCAGTGGTAAGTGCAATCAGGTGTTCGTAAGCAGGTGGATATGGTGGTGCTAAAAGACTTCCATTCTTAATGTAAGGAAATGTATCCATGTAGGTTTCAATAAGGTTGGGCGATATTCTTCTATGGATATGAGCACGATGCAGATCTTCAGGATGTTTTACACCGGCAGCGCCCATCAACTGCACTGCACTACTCACAGTTTCGTTATGAAAATTGGCTACGCGCACTTTTTTATCACTTATTACAAGGCCGCGCATCAAATCCGGATTTTGCGTAGCTACGCCAGTGGGACATGTATTGCTGTTGCACTCCAGAGCCTGTATGCAGCCCAGCGCCATCATCATGCCACGCGCGCTATTACACATATCTGCGCCCAATGCAAAATTCTTTACCAAATCGAACCCTGTAACCACTTTGCCTGATGCTATGATGCGTATATGCTTTTTCAATCCAAAGCCGGAAAGTGTGTCGTACACAAACGCAAGTGCGTCGCGTAGCGGCATGCCTACCGAATCTGAGAACTCGAGCGGAGCGGCCCCTGTGCCACCCTCACCTCCATCTACTGTAATGAAATCTGCATAAACACCCGTCTTCACCATTGCCTTGCATATAGCCACGAATTCGCTCTTATGGCCTATGCATAGTTTAAAGCCTATCGGCTTGCCGCCTGATAAGTCGCGTAGCTTCTGAATAAATGCAACCATCTCCAAAGGCGTGGAAAATGCGGTGTGGCCGGGTGGAGAAATAACATCTGCACCCACAGTAACTAACCTGATACGTGCGATCTCTTCTGTGACTTTTGCTGCAGGCAAAATGCCGCCGTGCCCCGGCTTAGCACCCTGCGACAACTTTATTTCTATCATCTTCACCTGTGACTTTACTGCCCGCTCGGCGAAAGCGTCGTAGTTAAATGTACCGTCGGTATTCCTGCAACTGAAATAGCCTGTTCCGAGCTGCCAGATAATATCCCCACCGGGCTTCAGGTGATGGTCGCTCAAGCCGCCTTCTCCGGTGTTGTGGGCGAAGTTGCCTAGTTTAGCGCCGTTGTTTAACGCCAATATCGCATTTTCGCTCAGTGAGCCGAAGCTCATTGCTGAAATATTAAATATGCTTGCCGAATAAGGCTGTTTGCAGGCAGGGCCACCAACGGTGACCCTGGGGTTATTATCCAGCTCCCTGTGGTCTATCGCATTGATGCTGTGGCTGAGCCATTCATAACCCGGGGCATATACATTGAGCTGCGTACCAAAGGGAGTTGTATCATCTATTCTTTTTGCCCTGCGATAGATTAGGCTGCGATCAATGCGATTAAATGGCGTACCATCCGTATCGCTTTCTACAAAGTACTGATACATTTCGGGCCTTATCCGCTCAAAGATAAAACGCATATGCCCGATGACTGGGTAATTTCTTAGTATACTATGCTTTTGCTGAAACAGGTCGTATATTCCTACAAACACCAAGGGCAAAACCAGCGCCAGAAACCAAAGCGCAGATAGCCAGACAAAGCTGATGCCGACTATTGCCCCGACAAGTATTATAGCGCATGCCAAAAATTTACTTTTCATGTATGGATGTTTATCTGTTAAAGGTAAAGAGAAGAGTTTGGAATTGAACCCGGAGACTGTAGGTTCCAAGTGGGAAACGATGCATACAGTTGGGACTGTCGATTGTTTAGCAAAGCGAATTTGCTAATGGATTTAATTGATGCTCAGGCTTACTTGGCAAAGATAATGTTGCTTCTAATCTGATTTTCGCCATCTATAAACAATTACGTGTATTAACTGTTATTTTACTAAATAGTTGTCATTGATACTGTTGGCGTAATTTTTTTAATGTGCTACTAATTGATTTATACCCCATAAATTATTTATACATGTCAAAGCTTGAGAGAGATATTATCGTTGCTGAAGATGATCCGGACGATTTATTATTTTTTGAAATGGCTGTAAAGAAAACTGAAATTCCGGTATCCATAAGGCATGCTAAAGACGGGACCGTACTGTTTGTTCTTTTGAAAGACAAAGTGCCCGAATTGCTTTTTCTTGATATAAATATGCCATGTAAAGATGGTGTATCTTGCATTAGAGAAATACGACAATCAAAAGAATATGATAATCTCCCTATAATAATGTTTACAGCAAATCTTTATGATAAGATAATTGAGGATTGTTATAGAAATGGCGCTAACTTTTATTTAGTGAAACCGGATAATTTTGTCCAGTTGACAGAGAAATTAAAGCAGGTGTTCTCTTTGGATTGGAATGGTGTCATGCATTATCCAGCGATGGCTCATTTTCGCATCTGAAAGAAAAATTGTTTGTGATGATAGCTATGAAGATTGTTTTTCCTTTTCATGATTGATGTTAACAAATGCATCATCTTCATAAGTTGGAATTTTCGCATGTATACGACGAGGTAGGAGTATAAGCGATAGTCAATAGTAGTAGCGTTAGTCTTGTTACAGAAACGGGATCTCCTTATGGGATTAGTGTATATCCCATGGAATTGAACATTCAACAAATCCAATAGATTACTTAAATTTTATACTATTGTAAGACGGCAGTTATACTACCGCTTTTTTAAATTAAATAGCATCAATACCTGATGAAAAAGAGGCGTTAATCCTAAAAGGGTAAAAACAAGAGGGAATGGCAGCAGGGTTCCGGTAGCTACTAATAAAACGGTTAAGGGGAAACAAAAAACAGGCGTGCCGATTTGAAGATAATTCCCAATAAAAATTAATCATGCTGATTAATTTTAAAACTACTGATTTCTTCATGACTTGAAATTGTCTGAATGGGATAAATGACTACTCCCATATTTACTCTGATAATGAAAAGGCTATCTCAAAATTTGAGATAGCCTTTTCTCATGATATACCTCAGCGAAGTGAGATTATAACTTTCGTTAGACCTGTTTACGGGTATAAAAAATGTTTAATATTAAGATATTGTATCCAAAAGGTTAAGGTTGCGTTGCGAATTTTGGATATTAAAACCCAATGATTTTAGGGAAGATACTTTTGCGGAAAGTCTAAAAAATGAGGTCATTTACCTACGCACTTTCTTTCTTGTTTTTACTTCTTTCTGCAAACAGTTTTGCAGCCACTGTAAAGGGTTTTGTTTTTGATAAACAAACCGGTGAGCCAATTATAGGAGCAGTTGTAATGCTAAAGGGCACTGAATATGGAACGACTACCGGATTGGACGGCAGCTATACAATAAAGAATATACCGGTAGGTACATATGAGCTGGATATAATGTACACCTCATTCGGCAAATACCAGAATGAAATAGTAGTAGGTGACGATGTGCAAACTCTGACAAACAATATACAGCTATTGCCAAATGTATCGGAATTGAAAGAGGTGCAGGTAAAAAGCAAGTTCAAAAATGGTAGCGACGAGCAGGCTCGGAATATCGAAAAGAATTCAGATGTCGTTTTAAATGTAATGTCTGCTAGAACGATCGAATTGTTACCGGATATTACTGTAGCAAATGTATTACAGCGTGTATCAGGTATACAGGTACAACGTGATGCTAATGGCGAAGCAAGATATGCAGCTATACGCGGCATGGACAAAAGGTATAACTATACTACGGTAGATGGAGTGAAGATAGCCAGCCCTGATGATAAGGCGCGGTTTATACCGTTAGATATATTTCCCGCAGAAATACTTGACCGCATCGAAGTAATCAAGTCACTTACTCCTGAAATGGAAGGAGATGCGATAGGCGGTGTAACAAACCTGGTAATGAAGAATGCGCCGGACAAGTTACTAATATATGCATCCGTGGCTACGGGATATAATGAGAACCTTTTTAATGAACACTACAATAGCTTTGATAAAGGAGCGATACAATCGAAAGATCCTTATCAAATAAATGGGCCCAACTATACCGCCAAGTCATCCGATTTTCCTTTAAATAGTTCTGTCATTAAACCCATTCAGGCCCCGATAAACGATATGTATAGTGTAAGCCTGGGCAACCGGTTTTTTAATAAAAAACTTGGCGTGTTGGTTTCGGGTAGTTACCAAAATACATTCAGAGAGACAAACAATCTGTTTTTTGCGCCTGCGTCGCAGCCTGCATTGAATAATGCGCCTGAATTTGATGATCTGGATATACGAAAATACTCTACTCAGGAAACCCGCATCGGCCTACATGCAAATATTGATTATCGGTTTAATGATAAAAATATTATCACGTTAGGTGCACTGTTTGTACACCTGAACCAATTTGAAGAACGTAACATTATAGACTCTGTTATTACCGCGGTGAACAGGCCAGGGCCGGGATTAGGAACTGTTGACTACAGGGACCGTACTGCACAACGTATAGACAACATTCAAAATCTGCAGCTAAAAGGCCAGCATCAAATAGCTGATCGACTTAAAGTTGATTGGACGGGAGCCTACTCAAAGGCTACAAGGGATGTGCCGGATATGACGGAATTTGTTACAGAAAACAATTTTCAAAAAGACACGTCAGGTGCAGTCACTCAAAAAGGACGGATATTAAAATCGGCATCAAAAAGCTGGGAAAAAACAAATGATCAGGACCTTCAGGTATTCCTTAATGTGACCTATACACCTTCCATTTTCGGTAAAGATGTGGAGTTTAAGGTTGGGGGGATGTATAGAGCAAAAACAAGGGATAATTATTATAACAAGTACGATCTCTCCCCAAATGGCCCGGTAAGCGGCGTACCTTATACATCTGTTCAGGATCTTACTTCAGCTAATTTTGGGCTGTCTTCATCACCTACAGGAATTGCAAATGCATACGGACTGGATTATAAAGTACAGGAAAATATCTTGGCATACTACGCTGAGGCAAAGGTCGATCTTTTCAATAACAAACTGGAAGCGTTAGGAGGTGTGAGGGTTGAAAGTACATATCTGCATGACAGTGCTAATCTTGACCCTACTATTGTAACCGGAGTATTTGCTACAGACAAATATAATGATGTTCTCCCAAGCTTAAGCTTAAAATACAAACTGAGCAACACTGAAAATCTAAGACTGGCTTACTTTAGCTCTATCTCCAGGCCATCTTATTTCGAGTTAGTGCCTTATACTTTTCCGGGAGAAGATTTTGATGAAAAAGGAAATCCTTATTTGCTGCATAGTACCGCTCAAAATCTTGATCTGAGGTATGAATGGTTCCCTAAAGGAATTGACCAGATATTAATTGGCGCTTTTTATAAAAATATAACTGACCCGATAGAATATACCTTAACGAGACCAAGTACATCAAACTCAGATTTGATGCCTGTGAATTTGCCCAACCCCGCAACTAATTATGGAGCTGAAATTGTAATCACTAAGTATTTCCATTATTTCGGAATAACAGCTAACTATACTTATACTCATTCTGCGGTCACATTACCTGCCTTGTTTTTAGGTGACTCAACTACCGGCGGCAAAACTGTTCAAAATACATATACCAGATCCGAGACACGGCCATTACAGGGACAGGCCGCTCATGTAGGTAACATTGCGCTCATTTATAAAAACCCTAAACTAGGGTTGGATCTTCAGTTAGGTGAGCAATACACTGGCAGGCACATTGCCCTGGCATATAATTATGTTGGTCTTGATTACTGGCAAAGAGGTCTCATTGTGTCCAGTTTTTCCGGTGAAAAGAGACTCGCAAAGCACCTTTCTCTGTACATAAAGATCAACAACCTGTTCAATACTAAATCAGTGATAGAACAGAACGTATCAAACAGCACATTTAATAACCCGAGCAATGCAAGTTATTACTTGCCTTATCAAAATCAAAAAGACGGGAAAACGCTGGTAGAAACCAGTACGTACGGGCGCAACTATCTTGTAGGTATTCGATACAAACTTGATTAAACTATCTAAAAATTAACAACCAATAAAACAACGAAAAATGAGAACAATTAGATTTTATGCCTTGGCCTTAGTAGCAGGTATAACTGTTTTTGCATCATGCAAAAAGACCAGTAATAGTAATTCTGTTTCTACAATTCAGAAACAAATAGGACAGGCAATTACCGGCGATACGCTGTGTGGCGCTATAAAGGGAACCCTCGTGTCAGGGAAAACCTATTCCCTCACATGTCCGGTAACCATTGATAAAGGCGATACCGTCTTAATGCAGAGTGGTGTAACCATCAACGTAGTAAACCCTGCGGCTTATATACTTGTGCAAGGAGCATTTATTTCCTTAGGTACCAAGGCTGCACCAAACTGGATCACTGTTCCCGGCATCGCTAAGCAGGATAATGTTTCTGCTGCAGACGCACCCACTACTGATCCTGCCTTTACAAGCTCAAAATTATGGTTAGGTATACAGTGTGATACAAGTGCAACGCTTGTTGTAATGAAATGGACGCATCTGGAATTTGCAGGTGGTACCTTTGGTACTACACCGCCTATTGCCACACTTGGAGCAGGTAACCAGGCGTGGGCTTTCTATACAGCCAATCCTAATATGATATTTGTTTTTGAAGATTCGTGGTTATATGGCAGTACAGATGATGCTATGCGCCCTAACTGTAAGTTTGTTATTCAACGCAGCACATTCGAAAAACAAGGTTATATAGGGGGGGATTGTATTAATCCGAAACATGGCGGAGTAGGTAATGCTTCTTACAATATGTTTATCGGTACCGCAACCAATGGTACAAAAGTATCAGATAAAGGTTCGGGATCGGCAGCAACAGCGCAGACCGACTACTATAATAACACGTATGTAAATGGCGGATATCGTCAGCAACAAACCGGCCGTGGTGGTGACATTAATTATGAGCAGGGAGCTTTTGGACAATCATATAATAACCTCATTGTAGATTGTAAATTTGGTTTCCGTATCGTAGGTAACCCAATGGCAGATACAACAAACTGTCATTATGGATACAACTACTCTTACGGAGACGCGGATTCTATTGTTGATCAGTTCTATCCAGTAGGTTATATCTCGGATCCTGTAGCTACTAATATACCTGCTCCATCAACCTACCTTCCGGCAGGTTATGTTTTAGGTCAAACATATAGTGCGCATTCATTGGTAGGTGCAAACGATCCTAAGTTTGTAAGTTATACATTGGGTAGCACAGCCGATATTAATATTAACTATGTAAGCGGTTTTGACTTCCATCTGCAATCTACTTCTCCTGCGATCGGGAAAGGTTATACAAGTTGGACACCATTTGTACCAAGTGGTATTACAACTGACCCTGTATTTGGACCTACTACAATTACTGGTCCGGGTAAAGATATAGGCGCTTACCAGACTGATGGTACAGGTAATCAACACTAATACTATAAATATTATTTATTATTACAAAAATGTCCGCTGCTGTATAGTAGCGGACATTTTTAGTACTTCATTAATTTAACGGTCCAGCTTTTTAATTTTTGTATGCGCATCAAATTTCTTATTCCCAGTTATATCATTTTAAGCGTACTATCTGTATGTATGAGCACTACTTTATTTGCGCAAACGGATACTTTGCGGGTAATGGCATATAACGTGCTTAACTACGGCGAATACCCTCTTTGTCAAGGACCAAACAGTGTTTATAACGCATATCTTGAAACAATTGTGCGCTTTGCTGATCCTGATGTCTTGAGCCTTGAAAAAATGGGCTCCATACAGACATCACCTTCAGATCATAATTATACGGCAGTAATCGGTTTTCAGGATTCTATTTTAAAATATGCGCTCAATGCGGCATACCCTGGCCGGTACGCTTGTTGCCCGTTTACAAATTATGCTGCGTCGCAAACAGAAGGATTACTGTTTTATGATCAAAACAAACTCGGCTTTGTGGCGATAACCTGTACCTATACCAATACCGAAGATTTTAATACTTACAAGCTGTATTATAAAGATCCTAATCTTGCAACCACACACGATACGACATACCTCTATGTAACGGTAAACCATGACATATCCGGCTCGAGCAGTGGGGCATTAAGAGGTGCTCAAATAGCAGGGGAGATATCGCAAATACAAGGACATTTTAGCCACCTGGCGAACATGATCAACATGGGCGATTTTAACCTGAGAACGACCTCAGAGCCTTGTTATCAAACGCTAACGCAGCCAGCCGATACCAATTTCCGTTATTACGACCCACCATTTTACCCGGATGCAAGCCTTACTTATCCTGCGAACTGGGATGCGAATCCCGGCGCTTATGCAAAATACCTAACTACATCTACTCGAGCATCGGGCTCTGTACCCAACTCCTGTGGTACGAGTGGGGGCGGAAAGGATTGGTTCGATCATATTTTTTTATCGCCATGGATAATAGGCAATGCAAACTACATACAGTATATCCCCAATTCATTTAGAGTAATAGGGAACGATGGAAGCAGGGTAGGTATCTCTATTAACGATGCGCCTACAAATACTGCCGCTCCCGATTCTGTGATCGAAGCATTATTCCAGATGTCGAACAAGTACCCTGTTATGGTTGATCTGGCAGTATCGCCCAATACTACAGGTGTGAGTCCACCTGATCCTGAGCGGCCGACTACTTCAATAGTTGGGGAGTCTCTACCGAAGAAAAGTGTAAGTGTAGTAAATCCTGTACATGCTGATATTATTTTGCACGTCAGTGATAATCTAATAGGCCATGAAATATTTGTGAAGTGCGCAGATGCACTTGGCAGAATACTCATAGATAAAACAATACTTGTTGATAACGGAAGTGTAACCATACCATGTAAGTTTATACCCGGGGTTTATTATATTAACATCACAGATGGCATTGATATCCTCACTCGGTCTGTACTTACAAAGTATTAGGTGACGGAAAATAACACAATAAATAAGGGGCAGCTTCCAAAGAAGCTGCCCCTTATTTATTGATAGTGTACCTGATTATAACTTTTTGATAGCTATGTGCAATAATATGCAAAGATGTTTTGCCTCTACAATTACTATAATATTGCGGATGTTGTATTCCTGATTCCGCAAACCATTTACCTTCGTTTGAGTTACGCTTGTATTCTTGAAGACATTCTTAAATAGAAGGGTGATGTTATCTCAATGAACAGATGCCTTGACTTCGCGGTGCTATCATTGGGCTTTTTGCAATCAAAGTCTATTTGATATGACATAAAAAAGAGGTGCTTATTTGGCACCTCTTGTGATGATTGTAGTTGGAATGAATTATAACTTAGTAAACCTCATAGTGGTTGCATTGCCGCTATTACGATCAAGTATTGTTATGAAGTAGTTTCCTTTGCTCAGGCTGTTAGTATTTACGGAGAAGAATGTTCCTTCTTTTTCTGTCGTATATACATTTTGACCTGCACCATTCAATATTGTTATTGATTTTGCCCCACCAACTTCAGACACAACATTGATGTTATTAGCTGCTGGATTTGGATAAAGAACGTATTTAGGTGTTACTACTTCTTCAACGCCGGCTGTGCTGATAGGAGTTCCATCTAATGTAACGTTATCATACCTGTTATTACCACTTGTGCCGCTATTACGGCCTACTGTTATGATACGGAATACAAGCTTCCTGTTATTGTAAGCGTTAGTATCGTTGATAGTAACCGTTTTAAGCGTAAATGTCAATTGAGCTGAATCTACCCATTCAGATAAGCCAGTTCCGCTTGATATCCATGTTGCGCCGCTATCCAGGCTATAAGAAAATGCCTGTGCAGAATCACCGCTTGTATAACTTGAAGATTCAGTGGCATATTTAAAAACCAGGTTTTTGTAACCGGTAGATGGTATATAAAATAAAAGTTCCATGCTGTCGTTAGGATTACGAGGCCTTAAGCTGTTACCTGCAACAGCGCCCATGCGTGCATTTGTTGTATCGCCAGTGCTGTTATCAATGTAGGTGCTGTATGCAGATGATGTGCCTGGAACGGGTTGGTATACTATTCTTGCTTTTGCAGTGTCCAATATGGAATAATCTGCCGCAATACTTGCAATCTCAGGCAACGTTACTACAGAAGTAAAGTTGTTGAAATTCCAATACTGGATCAGCGTCGTCTGTCCGTTACTTTTCGTGTTAAAAGCTGCCATGATCATAAGGCATAATACTGTTGTTAGTACTGTTTTTTTCATTGTTTTTGTTTTTTGCAAAGCACCATCATTGTCATTACGACATCGTTACTGTACAGTTACCTAAAGTTTAGGAATACTGAGTTTTTTTATAGAGATTTATTGAGTTGATGGAAGCCTGGCGTTATACAGTATTATCTGGGAATTCAGAATTAGTTCAGATTCAGCGTATAATATTGATTTTACTACTAAGGCTGGGGTATTACCAGTGTTCTCGTGTATTGCAGCAGGTAGCATAGAAAATGAATTAAGAATTGTCAAGGTCTGAAATGAAAATACTTATCGTAGAACACGAACCTTCCTTGAATAAAAGCATGATGGACTATCTTTCTTCGCAAGGTTACATCTGTGAGGAAGTCTCCAATTACGCAGCCGTTTCAAGTAGCATCGACCTCTCCGATTTTGATTGTATAGTGCTGAATATTATGCCGGATGGCGGCGCACAGGATTTACTGGACCGGTTAAAAGCAGAAAAGAAAACGGAGCGCGTAATTATTATATCCGCGCAGGATATACCTGACGATAAAGTGATCGGACTAAAAGATAGTGGCTATGATTATCTTATCAAACCCTTTCACCTGGCAGAATTGAGCATGCGAGTTTCGGCTGCAGTGCGCAGAAAGAATGCCACTACTACCAATCAGATAAAGTTCCGGGAGATAAAAATAGAAACTGGTCGTCATTGGGAGGTAACTGTTAACGGGCAAATTGTACCGTTGACGAAAACCGAATACAGGTTGCTATTATATTTTATTATTAACAGAAACAAGGTGCTGACGATGAGCAATGTAGCAGAGCACATCTGGCGGGATGATATGGAGTTGTGCAATAATTTTGATTTTATTTATACACACATAAAGAACCTGCGTAAGAAATTACAAAACTCAGGTTGCATGAATTACTTACACAACGTATACGGAATCGGTTATAAATTTAGTTAAAATGGGTATCCACTGATAGCTCAAAAGTGACCCAATTGGGTACTCAAATTGCAGATTGGCTATATTTATGTACTGTTTGGTGCTGTTTTCATAAAGGTATTGACAAGAATATAGTTTAGAACGACCTATTACATAGCTATCGATGAAAATACTAATTGTAGAGGATGAGGTTTCGTTGAATGAAGGAATGGTGGAATACTTATCATCACAAGGGTATCTCTGCGAGTCGGTTGTGAACTACACAGATGCCAGGGAGAAGATCGAGACATACAGTTATGACTGTATCGTACTCGATATCATGTTGCCGGGTGGTAATGGTCTCGACTTGTTAGAGGAACTCCGGCTTGACAATAAGCTTGACGGGGTTATTATTATTTCTGCCAGAGATGCTCTGGATGATAAGATACTGGGCCTGAAACGCGGTGCAGATGATTATCTGACCAAGCCCTTTCATCTGGCTGAACTGAGCATGCGTATATCCGCTATTATCAGACGAAGGAATTCATTAGTTAGCCATTTGATAAAATTCGAAGAGATTACCATAGATATGGATAACTCGGAGGTAAGTATAAATAATCAATTGATAACACTAACTAAAACAGAATATAAATTCCTGTTGTATTTTGTCATTAATAAGAACAGGGTGCTGACCAAGAGCTCGCTTGCAGAGTATTTATGGGGAGATAATATGGACCTTGCTGAAGATTTTGATTTTATGTATGCCCATATTAAGAACTTACGAAGGAAATTACAGCAGGCAGGCTGTGGGGATTATTTGCATAGTGTGTATGGCATAGGGTATAAATTTAGTTTCAAATGAAGTTATTCACCAAATATAACAGATTAAATCTTGCTGTAACGATCACTATTTTTGTGATCGGCAGCTTCGTTTTTTACGTCCTGCTGCACTATATTTTTATTCACCAGATAGATGAAACGCTGGACAATGAAAAATTAGAGGTTTTATCTGCCAGTAATAAATATGGCAAACTACCAGAGATCATTAACACGGATGATCAGTACACTGAATATATTAATACTCCGTCTCCGGTAGCCTCCATTTTTCGAAATGGATATGTACGGTATAGCGATTCGCAGGAATGGTCTCGGCAGATAAGTTTTGGTGTTTCTATACAGGGTAAAAATTATACAGTAGTGGTCAGTAAGCCGCTTGAGGAGAGTGAAGATCTGCTGCAGGTAGTGATCATGATAACCATTGCAATGATAGCGTTTATATTACTGGCAGGTTACCTGATCAATCGTGCAGTGCTGACCCGCCTCTGGCAGCCATTTTATCAGACAATGGGATTTATAAAAAAATTCAATGTCGAAGAAAAAATACAAGGGGCGTTTGTAAAAACGGATATAGATGAATTTGACCTGCTTAATGAAAATATTGCCGAGATGACCAGTCGCATACAAGCTGACTTTCAGGGACTGCGCGAGTTTACGGGCTATGCTGCCCATGAGATGCAAACCCCTCTGGCGATAATCAGGGCCAAGCTGGAGATGTTTGTACAGAACGATGCATTTTTACAAGATAATGCAGCCCATGTAATGGAAATAGAACGGGCAGTAAGAAAGCTTTCCAGGCTTTATCAATCGCTTTTGCTATTGACCAAAATAGAGAGCGGGCAATTTGCAGTGAATGACATGGTGAAGCTGGATGAGATCATTGAGCTTAGGGTAGATGAAGTAGCGGATCCCATTTCGTCAAAACATCTGGATGTCGAATTCATAAAATATGAGCCAGTGGCTGTGTATTTCCATCCATACCTTGCAGACATTGTGATCGGTAACCTGTTAAATAATGCAGTGAGATACAATAAAAAGAATGGATGGATCGGGATATCTCTGCAGCAGGAATATTTGTCGATTTCCAATACCTCTGACCTGGAACAAATCAAACAGGAGAATCTTTTTAAGCGTTTCTTCAGAGATCCCCATATTAAAGAGGACGGTAACGGCTTGGGACTTGCAATAGTAAAGAGGATTTGTGATGCAGCTGGTTATAAGTTGGAGTATTCTTATGCGGAGGGTATTCACACCTTTCTTATCCGCTTTTAAATCTTCAGTTTGCTTAACAGTTACTTAATGGCAATATGATAGAATGCGACTAATTTTGGAGCATGCCGGGTATACGTTTTAGTTTTTTGATTCTACTTTTAATTTCTCAAAGTGCTTATTGCCAGATCACTTCCAAAGATACATCAGCAGTGAATATAGTGTTTACTTCCGATGTGCATTATGGAATTACCCGAAAGGAATTCAGAGGACATAAAGATGTTCCTGCTAAAGAGGTAAATGCTGTTCTTGTTGCTCAGATGAATACACTACCATCGCTTGTACTGCCCGATGATGATGGTATCAGTGCAGGTAGTAAGATAAATGCTGTAGATTATGTTATGGAAGGAGGCGATATTAGTAATCGCATGGAGCCCCCGGTCCAAACTGCAACTGTCTCGTGGGCGCAATTTGAAAATGACTTTATCAAGGACATTAAACTTACCGGGCTTGATGGGCACCCCGCCCGGCTACTCCTGATTCCCGGCAATCACGATGCTTCTAATGCTATCGGGTATCCTAAACCACTAACTCCTATTACAGACCCTACGGCCATGATCAATATGTATAATCTGGAAATGAAGCCACAAGCCCCATTAACCCAAGATAACTATGATTACAAGACAGATAAGATCAATTACAGCAGATACATAAACGGGGTACATTTTGTCTTTGTCACTATATGGCCCGATTCGGCAGAGCGTATGTGGATGAAGAAAGATCTGGACACCGTAGCCACGACTACACCGGTAATTATCGTAGCGCATGATCCGCCTTCTTGCGATGCCAGGCATTTTACTAATCCGTTGCCACCTCACGAAATAACTTCAACAGCTAAATTCCAAAATCTCGTTGCAGAAAACTACAAAGATGGTTCAGACAATGCTGAGGATCGTATTACTGATAAAGAGCAGCGCGGTTTTGTCGCGTTCTTAAAAGCACATCCCAATATCAAAGCCTATTTTCATGGTCATGAAAACTGGACAGAATTTTATACATATAAAGGACCCGATAACGATGTCAATTTACCTGTTTTCAGGGTCGACTCCCCGATGAAAGGAAAATACTCATCAAAAGATGAAACGCTGTTATCGTTCGAGCTGATCACTTTCAACAGGCAGAAGCTAACTGTAAGGGAATGTCTTTGGAATACAAAACCATCTGATCCGCATAAGAAAATAAAATTTGGTAAGAGTTCTACGATTATGCTCTAAAATACAGTTAGTATGTTTTACGCACTATATGCTTTTTGATAATACTCCTATTCCTTCACCACCTGCTTTATATAACGCTGACCCTCTGTGTTCTCAACCTTTACCTGGTACACGCCTGTCGGTAAATGGCTGAGGTTAAGCGTCGTTGTTAGCATACCATTAGTTATAGGCTCGCTCTTTCTTATAATAGCTATACCCAGCTCATTATAGCAAGTAATGTTTACGCTGTTGCCGATTAACTTAGTTGCCTTTACTGTTATCAATCCGTTAGTGGGATTAGGGTATATAGATACTACGTCGCTATTGTTTATATTATTAGTACTTGTTGGGTGCATTATTACATGCACATTAATATTGTCGATATAGATATTCTGCCCATAGTGACCTACATTATCAAATGCTATCTCTATGCCGCTGCCTAAGTAGCTCGTAAGTAATACCGTGTCTGTGCGCCATTGTGTACTATCAGGTACGAACGTTGCGGTTGCATCGGGCGCTGTTGCCAGTACTTCAGAGTCTTTTTCGTACACAGGTGTAAAGATTTTGCCACAGTCGGTAGAGATTGCTACTTCAAGACTATCGTGATAGCCCGGATAGTAGGCATATGCTACATCAAATGTCATATAAGCTGTATCAGCAAGCGATAGGTCTGTGGCAGGTAAAATGATACGGTCGTGACTGCCACCGGCATCATGGTCGAAGTTGTCATAAAGCATGCTATGAGCACTTAATCCATACCCTCCCGCCACAGCTGTTTGCTGCCACGCTGTACCACTATTCGTTACCAAAGACCACTGTGGCCCCGGAGGGAAAATAGCTTCTTCAAATCCTTCTGTAAGCGACACTGTACTCCCGTTGCTTACATTTATATATCCCGTCTTTATTACTGTGTCATTACCTGCTGTGCCAGATATTGTAAGTGTGGCATTATAAGTTCCGGATGCGGGATAGATGACTACTGGACTATCTGCAGTAGAGCTTGATGGTACGCCTCCGGGAAAGCTCCATACAAAAGAAGTTATGCTACCATACGCGGTCTTGCTATAATGTACCGTATCGCCTGGACAGATGTATCGCTTGTTAACTACAAGATCGCCTGCAGGTGGCAGGTCGTTATGTATATTACATTCCCACACTCCACGTCCGTATGTAGAGAGGCGCAGTATACTTGCCGCAGTGCTATCGTTATATATCATAAGGTCTGTAGGCTGCATGATGGTAGGCAGGCCTGGTATCAGCGTCCACGCGGTGCTGTTGTCTTTATAATATACAAAGTTGCCTTCGCTTACAAATATGCGCTCATTAGTAGAGTGGTCGTCGGCTATTATCTTCAGTATGTTCAGTCCGGGTAGTGCGCCTGTTATATTGGTCCAGCCTACACCTTTATTTGCCGAGCGGTACACTTTGTTGTTGCAGGTAACATAGACTATGTTTGCATTGTACTTGTCGGTGGCTATACTCGCCATTACATTGGTCTCTGCAGGCATTGTAAGTGTTACGAAGGTTGGTGTTGCTGCCAGTGCGTTATCACTGCGGTACAAATGCTTATCGTCCGTTACATAGTAAAGAATGTTACTGTCGGCTGCACAAGATGTTATTCCTTTGATATTTGTACCCGGTAGGCTTAAAAGAGTCCATGACGGGGCAGCGCCATTAATATCCATACTGCGCCATACGCTATCAGTTGCAATAAAGGCGGTGTTCATTGCCAGTGGTGTAAAAGCTATATGAAATTCAGGTGTTGTAGCAAATGGTGCGTTATAACTGTTATCACCGCCTAAGGGCAACAAATTGCGACGATTACCATTATCATAATATACAGTTGCATTACCTAAATAGTCAAATCCGCATCTGGCTCCCCAGTCGCCACCACGATTGCACTTCCATATACCATCGTAGTACATCTCTCCATTGTCTTGTGAGCCTATGCTTACCATCTGCCGCATCAAAGGGCTCTGTGCTGCATGATACATCTCCGTAGCTGCCAGACCATCGCTAAATGGCTGCCAGGTTGTAGCCAGAGTATCTTTAGATAACCAGACACCGCCATCGTTCGAGTTAAAGCGTTTATTAAGATCGTAAGGGTCGAATGCTATATCATGCATGTCTGTATGCACCTGGTCATACCATTGCGTACGCCAGCTCCACGTATTACCGCCATCGGTGCTGCGCCATACACAGTGCGATACCAGCAGTAGCTCATTTGCATTGGCAGGGTTTGCCGTGAGGTTAAAGTTATAATACCCTTGAGAGCCCGATGTGATAGTAGAATCATAGCACACTACACACTGAGTGGTACTGGAGTAGATGAGCACGAATGTGCTGCCACCATCTGTTGATTTTAATATTTCTCCATAGCCATCTGTAGTGCCTAAATATACAATTGTCGTGTCCGCTGCACTTACTGCTATGCGCATACCCTGGTTACCCGTTGGCACGGTTACCCCTGATGTTATGCTCGTCCAAGACACACCGAAATCAGTACTCCTGTAGAAGTTTGTGGCCGTTGCAGCGTACAACACATTAGAGCTGCCGGGACGCTGTTTTATACTTGTAAAGCTGCTGCCTGTAAAAGTTTCTGTCCAGCTTGTACCTCCATTTGTAGTGCGCCATATGCCATCATCGGTCGCGGCCACAAGCACATTATGATCGGTAGGGCTCATTATGATGTCCACTGCCATGCGGTTGCCTATATCTGTATTAGCGGGAGTGAATGTCGCGCCGCCATCTATACTCTTGTATATTCCATAGTCTTCGTAGTAGTAATTCGGGTCCCCTGTCGAGAGGTACAGGATGTTGTCATTCGTATAGTCGATGCATACCGATGAGCATTGGCTGTTGGGCAGATGCTCCGTACCCGCCGTGGGCGCCCAGGTATGCCCGGTATCAGATGTAGTATACAACCCACCAGATGCGCTTACTGCATATAACTTGGCAGGGTTGCTCGGGTGAAATTTTAACTGACATACACGTCCCATGCCATCTACCTGTCCGCTTACATTTACGGGAAAAAGTATGGGCCCGGTGTTGTTCCACGAGCCCACAGCCTGCGCGCCGGCATGGTAACAATTAACAACCAGTAACAGATATAATAGACGAAACTTCATAAAGATATTTTTAAGTGCAGGATACTATTTAGCCTTATTGTTCTTCCATATTTCCAGCCTTTGCGCCGGCGTAAGTATAGTACCATCGCTCTGCACATATGGTAGCATGCGGTCATGCCATCGCTCGTATTTCTTTACCTCCATGCGCATATGCTGTTCAGCCTGCATTTGTTTGCGTTCCCTTTTCGATGGGTTCTTTTGCCGTGCTTCATGTTCACCTATCTCATCATCTTCCCCAAGTGGTTTTTCATGATGCTGAAAATACACCTTGTATGCATGCTCCACCGTGAAGAAATTAGTTGTTGTATCCTTTATCATATCTATCCATAAAGGCTTGCGCGCATAATCCTTATCGGTATAAGCAATAGCCTGCCCCCTTACATTTGGGAGAGCTATAAGCATCAGGAAGGCTAAAAGAATATTTTTCATAGTAAGCAGTGTTGTATACTTGCTAAGTTAGGATTAAATGAAGGGTATAGTACTTATTAACATTATTTCAGTACACATTAGGTTTTTATAAAAAGTATAATTAAATTATAGTTTATTGTGTAGTTTTATTAAGTCTATAATAATATTATAGGAACAAATCTTAACTGTTTTTTTCGAGTTATATAAACACTTATTGAAAAGAAAAATAACACTACTGCTATTGCTGCTGCTCTGTCTGAATACCTTCGGATTAATTACCGTGTATAAGATCGTGCAGATTCGGGCAAAGAAAATTGCCGAGGTGGCTATCCGTAAAGCCTCGGCAAAGTTTGTCGTTTTTGAGGATATTCAAAAAGATAATAGCGTGAAGTGGGAAGATGAAGACGAATTCTCCTACAAGGGCAAAATGTATGATGTCGCAAAAGAAGAAATTAAAAACGGCAGGCACCTCTACCTGTGTTATGATGACGTTGCGGAGGCTTGTATTTGTCAAAAAATAGATGCTGTTGTAAATGCACAGCTTGGCAATGAAAAAGACCCTTCCGGCAATGTCGTCTTTCATTTGATGATCATGCTCTGCCAGGTCTTTATTCCAGCCGACCCATATAATTGTATTGCCCCTGAGGCCAATACACATCATCATTTTACTTACGGGCAATATGCCTGTTACTATTCAAGCAGCTATACGCATATTACAGCCCCACCACCTAAAATGGTTTGATCTACAGTGACCTTATTCAATTAGCCTCATTACTTAATGCAGGCATTGTATGTCTATAACAATTCAACCATTTTTAATGAAAAAGATCTTTTATTTTTTAGTATTCCTGTGTGCTTTGTCTGCCCATGCCTTTGCTCAAAATCGGCTTACGGGCACCGTATATGATAAAGCAAATAGGGCGCCGGTACGTGGGGCATTGCTCCAGATCCCCGACCTAAAAGTAACCGCGATAACAAATGCCGATGGCGTATATAGTTTCAACAATCTGCCCAAGGGGGCTTATCTGGTGGAGGTAGATGCGCTGGGATATACATCGGATGTACGCAACATAAAGACAAATACCGGCAGTGAGCCTGTTGATTTTTTACTTAACGTTTCTGTATATGAAGAAAATGAAGTGGTGGTAACGGGGGCATCGGCAGCTCGTAACAGGCAAACAACCCCGCAGGCAATAACTGAAGTTAGTAATGAATACCTCAACGAGCACTCTGCTACCAATGTAATAGACGCGCTGGCATTAACACCCGGCGTGTCTGCAATGACGGATGGGCAAAGTATTTCCAAACCATTTATACGTGGCCTTGGTTATAATAGAGTAATGACCATCAACGACGGTGTGGAACAAATGGATCAGCCCTGGTTTGATGAGTTTGGTATAGAAGCAGACCCTGATGCGGTGAACAGGGCGGAGATACTAAAAGGCCCGGCATCACTTGCCTACGGATCTGATGCGGTAGCCGGAGTTGTGAACCTGATACCTGAAGGCCCATTACCTGAAGGACAAGTAAAAGGCGATGTGCTATTCAACTACCAAACCAACAACGGGTTGATAAATAATATGATACACTTTGCCGGTACAAAAAATGGCATCTCGTGGAGTGCGCGTGTAGATAACATAATGGCACATGCATACCACGACCAAGCAGATGGTTATGTGCTCAACTCACAGTTCAGCAACTTTAACATGGACGGCACCATAGGTATACACCGCAAATGGGGTTTCAGCCAGATACACGCCAGCTACTTTGATATGGCAACAGGTATCGTGGATGGTACAAGAGACTCAGCGACCGGTGTAATGGTAAGGCAGGTATCCTACCCAGACCTTAACGGCGGCGCTCCTACTTATGAGATACCTACTAAGCAGGAACTTACCTCTTATACGCCTTTAGTGATCAACCAACGGATACGCCATACCAAGATAGTTTGGGATAATAGCATTGCATTAGGCGAGGGGAGGATAACCGGCACGTTCTCTTACCAGAAAAATCAGCGGCAGGAAACAAATGACCCTACTATGCCCAATACGCCTGATATTTACTATTCATCGAACGCGGTCACTTATGATCTCCGTTATATCTCTCCGCAATGGGGCAGGTTCAATATGTCGGCTGGCGCTAATGGTTCTTACCAGGAATCGCAGAGTCTCGGCACTGTGATGCTGATACCTAATTATAATTTCTTTCAGATAGGCGCGTTCGCAATTGGTAATTATCAGGTGGGCAGGTTGGCGATAAGTGGTGGTATCCGTTTTGATAATAGAAGCTTCACCGGCCAGTCGCACTGGATAGATACGACCAATGCAGCACAAGCGCCTGTAGCACCAAATACACCGGGATCATTTGAAGAGTTTAATCAATTTACGTCGAACTTTAGTGGTATATCTGGTAGCCTGGGTGCAACTTACAGCCTTACGAAAGCCTTATATATTAAAGCTAATATAGCACGTGGATACAGGGCGCCAAATGTGGCGGAGTGCGCCGCAGATGGTGTGCACGACGGTACTATCATTTACGAGATAGGTGACAACAATATAAAACCAGAAACCAATCTTGAAGAGGACTTTACATTCGGCATCAACTCAAAAAACATAACTTTTGAAGGAACTATTTTCAATAACTCTTTCAACAATTTTATTTATTCAAAGGCATTGAAAAGCGCATTTGGAGGCGACTCGCTGAGCAACACACTGAGCGTAGGTGGTACGTTATTTCCTAATGCACCGGTGTTCATGTACACATCGGGCGCTGCACAGCTGTATGGTGGTGAAGCATTACTGGACATACACCCGGCAAAGCTGCCATGGATAGAGCTTAACACCACGTTTAGTATTGTGGATGGTGGCTTACTGAATGTGCCTGATTCTGCTAAATATCTACCTTTTGTACCACCTGCAAGGATAACAGCAGACCTTATATTTCACTTCAAAAAAGTGGGCAATATTGTAAAGAACGCATACGTTAAAGTGGGTATCCTCACTGCGTTTCAGCAAAACCACGTATACTTGCAAGACTCTGTAGAAAGTGGGCTTAGCACAGAGCAAACACCACAACAATATGCAGCAAGTCAAGCGGCGACAGCTGGTTACACTTTATTTAATGCCGGCATAGGCGGTGATATACAAAGCAACGGACGTACAATATGTAAAGTGTACTTGTATGGAACCAACCTTTTCAATACAGACTATATGGACTATATGAACCGTTTTAAATACTACCCGTATAATAATGTGAACGGCCGTGTAGGTGTTTTGAACATGGGCAGAAATGTAAGTATTAAACTGATCATACCCATAGACTTAGGCAAGAAAAAGTAAGGTAATAATTATCAAAATCAATAAAGAATAAGCCAGCAATTTGCTGGCTTATTCTTTTATAAAAAGCAGTTAAATATAGGGTGGCTATCTATTACTTAACAAACTTAGTTGTTTGCATTCCGCTGTTATCTCTGATAGTCATAAAATAATTACCTGCGGCAAGGTTAGCAGTATTCAATGAGAATGTTTTACCATCCTTGATGACCATATAAACTGTTTCTCCTTTAGTGAATGTTTTTTTAATTTTTATAGATTTTCCACAAATGACTTAAGGTATGTTACTGCAAGGTTATAAAAATATTATGCTAAAGTTATGCGGTAGCATTATTCCATAATCAAGACAGATGATCGTTCCTGTTTGTTTAATATTTTTTACGTTTTATTTATTGGGATAAAATGTTGTTGTGGTGTTGGTGAAAAAATAAATCAGCCGAATAATTCAGATTGTATTCAGGATCATGAACCACATTGCAGAGAAATTGGAATACTATTTTCAAAACCAAACATAACGATCCAAAATGAAACGCTCAATCTTTATTACTACACTTATTGCTGTGTCACTAACCACGAGTTATGGCGTGCAAGCGCAAAAGACAACCTTTGCTATTTTGAAGACCTTTCCGGTTACAGGTGATGGCAAGTGGGATTATCTTGCAGTTAGCCCATCGACCGATAACTTATACGTTTCTCATGGTACGCAGGTCAATGTCATTAACAAAAATGACGGGAAAGCTGTAGCCGTCATACCAAATACAACAGGTGTACATGGTATAGCATTTGCACCAAAACTCAATAAGGGATTCATCAGTAATGGCAAGTTAAATACGGTAAGTGTATTTGACATGAACAGCAATACTGTTTCCGGTCAGATAAATACGGGTGAGAACCCGGATGCAATTATGTATGACGCTTATTCTAAAATGATCATTGTTTGTAATGGTAAGAGCAAAGATCTTACCATCATTGACGCTACGACAGAAAAGGTTGTAAAAACAATACCACTTGGGGGCAAGCCTGAAACGGCTGTATCTGATGATGCAGGTAAGATATTTATAAACATTGAAGATAAAAGCGAGATAGCAGAACTGAATATTAAAGACTACACGATAACGAACAGATGGAAAATAGGAAAAGGAAAAGAACCATCAGGGCTGGCAATAGATGTAAAGACAAAAAGGCTTTTTGCAGGCTGTGATAATAAATTGTTAGTAGTATTAGATGCAAAAGATGGTAGGGTAGTGAAAGAACTGCCTATCGGTGATGGCTGTGATGGTGTTGTTTTTGATCCTGCTTTCGGGTTGATATATAGTGCTAATCGAGAGGGTACCATAACCATGATAAAAGAAAAAACTGCCAATGACTATACAGTAGTGGAGAACGTACCGACTAAAAAAGGCGCAAGAACTATTGCTATAGATGAGAAGACGCACCTACTTTACCTGCCTACAGCAGATTTGAAGCAGATAGAGAATGAAAAAAGACCATCATCAGTAGCTGGCACTTTTGAGGTATTAGTTGTAGGGAAGAAGTAACTCAATTATGGCAAGTGGTCCTAATGCCAGGCCGGTAAAGAAGATACGTGATGCAGCAGGCTATTCGTAAAAGTATTCTTATGCTTCTTCAAAGCACATGTTCATATAATGGTCTAATATCTTCCATTTTTATTCAGATTTGCCATTTTTCTTTGTGGTAATATGTAATGCTGTAAGTATGTCAAAAAGAGTATACCTTGTTTTTTTCTCTTTAATCATCAGCTGTATCGGTTACGGTCAGGAAAGAGGGCTGCAATATTATATTGATAAGGGAATATCGAACAATCCATTGCTCAATGATCTGAATAACCAGGCACTCTCTACCCGAATAGACAGCCAACAGTTAAAATCGCTGTACCGACCACAGGTATCACTTACCAGTAATAATTTTTATGCGCCAGTTATAAATGGTTATGGTTATGATGCCGCCATAACAAATATTGGCTCTTACAGTTCCCTTGTAAATGTTGATCAGCAATTTGTGGGAAAAAGGAATTTAAAGACACAATACGAAACAGTAAAGTTGCAGGTAGATTCTATAGGCAATGAAAAAAAGCTTACAGAGCAGGATCTAAAAAGGAACATCACTAATCAGTATATTACAGCTTATGGCGACCTGCAGCAATTATTATATTACACACAGGTACATGTCCTTATCACGCAAGAAGATTCCATATTGAAAAAACTTGCAGAGAATAATGTGTACCGTCAAACAGATTATCTGACCTTTCTTGTTACGCTGCAGCAACAGGAGTTGCAGATAAAACAACTACATATTCAATTTCAGACTGACCTTTCAACACTCAATTACCTGTGTGGTATTTATGATACTACCGGTGTAGTACTTGCAACACCCGATATTACTGTATCCGATGCAACAGATGCCGTTACATCTATATTCTATCATAAATATTTTGTTGATAGCCTACTGTTGAGCAATAGTGTATCGCTGCTCAATTACAGCTACAGACCTAAGGTAAATGCCTTTGCTAATGCAGGATATTATTCATCGTTGCTTTATCAGCCATATAAGAATTTTGGTGCCGGTATTGGTCTGAACCTCACTATGCCGATATATGATGGTCATCTCCGAAAACAGAGAAGCAAGAAGATAGCGCTGGAGCAGAATACGGTATCGGGATATCGCGACTTTTTTAACATGCAGTACAATCAGCAATTGGCACAGCTAAGACAGCAGTTGCGTAGCACTGAGTCTATGATCAACGATATCAATGAACAGATAAAGTATTCTGAAGCACTGATCAATGTGAATGGTAAACTGTTGACTACCGGCGATGCCAAGATACCAGATTTCATCATCGCGATTAATAACTACCTCACTGCTAAGAACCTTTTAACCCAAAACAAGATCAGCAAACTGCAGATCATTAACCAGATAAATTATTGGAACAGATAAAATCCGGCCATGCTACTAATTTATAAAAGAGCTGTTATATTATTTACCCTTTGCCTGGTATTGCATTCCTGCAAAGGAGGTAATGAAGCTAAAGGCGAAGATGAGGTTAAGTCAACACAAACACCTGTTACAGTCACGTCAGTAGTGAACGGACCGCTAACTGAATACATCGAGTTAAATGCAACCTCGGTTTTTTTACAGAAGAACTATATAAAGGCAAATGCAGCAGGATATATCCAGGCTATGAACATACAAATAGGCAAGTATGTAACTGCCGGCCAGCTCTTGTTTACCATTAAGACAAAGGAGTCGCAAAGCATTGGCAATACAATAAGCAACCTCGATCCCTCGTTCAAATTTTCTGGTGTCAATAAGATCGTAGCCAGTGCCGGTGGCTATATAACGCAACTTAGCCATCAAAGTGGGGACTATGTGCAGGACGGAGAGCAGCTCACCGTTATCAGCGACAAGAATAGCTTCGCATTTATTTTGAACCTTCCATACGAGCTGCATAGCTATGCTGATGGTGGTAAGAGTGTAGAGGTAATACTGCCGGATAGTACAAAACTAAGCGGTACTATAACAGGCACCATGCCTACAGTCGATTCACTATCACAAACGCAGGGGTATATTGTAAAGATCAATGCCGGTACCTCTATCCCCGAGAATCTGGTAGCAAAAGTGAGGATAATTAAGGCAAGGAAAGATAATGTGCAGTCGCTTCCTAAGGCAGCCATACTTACCAACGATGCGCAAAGTGATTTCTGGGTGATGAAAATGACAGATAGCGTTACCGCGGTAAAGGTTAACATTCAAAAAGGTATAGAGACAAAAGATATGGTTGAGGTCTTATCGCCTGCCTTCTCTTCATCTGACAGGGTATTGGTAACAGGGAATTACGGCCTATCCGATACCGCCAATGTAAAGGTTATCAAAGAGTAATATGAAAAATTTCTTTGTATCATATAAGAGTCCACTCGTTGTCGTTCTTGCATTCATCCTAATGGGTGGAGCTTTTGCTTATACCCGTTTGCAGACATCCTTGTTCCCTGAGATAACCTTTCCTAAGATAAAGATTATAGCAGATGCTGGTTCGCAGCCTGTAAATAAGATGATGGTGACCGTTACAAAGCCATTGGAGAACGCCATCAAACAGGTGCCAGATCTACATACAGTAAGAAGCACCACCAGCCGGGGCAGTTGCGAGATATCTGCCTTCATGGATTGGAAAGCAGATATTGATCTCAGCCAGCAAAGGATAGAGTCCAAGATAAATGAAATAAGAAGCACGTTGCCCCCTGAAACACAGGTTGTAGTGGAAAAAATGAATCCGTCCATTTTGCCTGTGATGGGATATACGCTCGAAAGCCACGATCTATCACCTATAGAACTTCGGCAACTGGCTACCTATACTATAAAGCCTTTCTTATCTCAGGTCGATGGGGTGTCCGAGATAAGGATTACCGGCGGTAAACAAAAAGAATACTGGATAACGCTCGATAAACAAAAGATGGGCGCATTGGGTATTACACCCGATGCCCTAACCGCAACACTTGGGCAAACAAACTTCATACGGTCGAACGGCTACCTTGCCGACTATCGCTACCTGTACCTTACTGTTACAGATGCTGCCGTGCACACCATCGATGAGCTTAAGAACATTGTAGTGCATAACGATGGCAAAAGGATAGTATTGCTTAGCGACATAGCATCCGTAGGTATAAGGGATGCTACAGAATATACACGTATAAACGCCAATGGCAGTGATGCCGTACTTATAGCTGTGCTGAAGCAACCTAATGCGAATCTGCTCGCCGTATCTGACGAGATCGCTAAGCGTGTGGTCGCATTAAAGAACATGCTGCCCAAAAATGTGAGTGTAAGCCCTTATTATGTGCAGGCCGATTTTGTGAATGACTCCGTCCGCAGCGTTACAGATAGCCTGTGGATAGGTCTTGTACTCGCTATCGTTGTTGCGGTCATATTTTTGCGGTCATTTAAGGCCAGCGCATCTATATTATTAACGATACCCGTTACCTTATGCCTTACGCTTATTATGTTGTACAGCATTGGTTACTCGCTCAATATTATG
>Ga0105239_10001037_pt1 | contig 38729 bp, 28 predicted proteins | sample KBSC44metaG_FD_92761 | JGI IMG/M metagenome (GOLD analysis project Ga0105239, IMG submission 92761) | Corn rhizosphere microbial communities from Kellogg Biological Station, Michigan, USA - KBS C4-4 metaG | ecosystem: Host-associated > Plants > Roots > Rhizosphere > Soil | place: Michigan, USA... | reverse complement strand
TGACCTATCTGAGCAAACAAAACCTCCAGGGTTACCGTCAATTGATCGAAAAACTCGGACTCAGAAAATAATCTTATTTATGTATATCACCACTATTCCCAACTGACCCCACGGTTGGGAATAGTTTTTTTATACGTGAAGGATTTACTGACATTTTCATTCATTTTTTAACATAAAGATCGCGGCCTCGCTCTTGTTCCTGCCCCCGGTGAGCCCCGATCCTATAAAGACGAACAGCTATATGCTTTCACAACCCATCAGTGTAACATTTGATATAGGTGGTGGCCGGATGGTCTCCATTGAGACCGGCAAGCTTGCCCGCCAGGCCGATGGTGCAGTTACCGTGCGTCAGGGCAATTGTATTATCCTGGCGACTGTTGTTGCCAATAAGGAGCCCAAGGAAGGACAGGAATTCTTTCCTCTTTCTGTAGATTATCAGGAAAAATTTGCATCAGCCGGGCGTATCCCCGGTAGTTTTTTTAAGCGCGAGGCCAGACTGAACGATTATGAGATCCTGACCAGCCGTCTGATCGACCGAGCGTTGCGTCCTTTATTCCCCGAAGATTATTTCTGTGATGTGCAGGTGCTGCTCAGCCTTGTATCCAGCGATGCGGAAGTTATGCCCGATGCCCTGGCCTGTCTGGCCGCCTCTGCGGCGCTGGCTGTATCCGATATTCCCATCAAGGAGATCATCAGCGAAGTGCGTATCGGCCGTGTAGACGGCCAGCTGGTGGTCAACCCCAGCCGTACAGAGCTGGAAAAGGCCGACATGGAATTTATCATTGCCGCTACTGAAAAGAACCTGATGATGGTGGAAGGCGAATCTTCCGAGTGCAGCGAGGAAGACCTCGTGAAGGCGCTGGAACTGGCCCATGACGCCATCCGTATACAGATCAAGGCCCAAGAGGAGCTGCGTGCGAAGGCCGGTGTCACCGGGAAAAGGGATTATACCAAACCCGTCGTGAAGGAAGATCTGCAGCAGAAAGTAACTGCTTTTGCAAAGGATCGTATCTATCAGATATCCCGTGCCGGCAGCAGCAAGCATGAGCGCAGCGATGCCTATGACCTGCTGAAGGAAGAGCTGATCGCCAGCCTGGGTGAAGAGGCCGCCGACGAAGACAAGAAGCTGGCCAAAAAATATTATGCCGACCTGCAATGGGAGGTGGTAAGGAACATGATCCTGGACGATCGTATCCGCCTGGATGGCCGTCAGCTGGACCAGGTTCGCCCCCTGGCTATGGAAGTGGATCCGCTGCCAACGCCCCATGGCTCTGCCCTTTTCACACGCGGAGAGACGCAGTCCCTTACCACAGTGACCCTGGGTACGCCCCTGGATGAGCTGCTGGTAGAGAGCGCTGCCAAATCATTCGACTCGAAATTCTTCCTTCATTATAATTTCCCTCCCTTCAGCACCGGTGAAGTAAAGATGATGAGAGGACAAAGCCGCCGCGAAGTAGGACATGGCAATCTGGCCATGCGCAGCCTGAAGCAAATGATGCCCGGCAGCGATTATCCTTACACCGTGCGTGTAGTGAGCGATATCCTGGAATCCAATGGATCGTCCTCCATGGCGACCGTTTGCGCCGGCAGTCTCGCATTGATGGATGCAGGCGTCCCGTTCCCCAAGCATGTCAGCGGTGTGGCAATGGGTCTTATCACCCGTCCTTCCGATGGAAAGTATGCTATCCTGACAGATATCTTAGGTGATGAAGATCACCTGGGAGATATGGACTTCAAAGTCACCGGTACCCGCGAAGGTATCTGTGGCGTACAAATGGATATAAAAGTCGACGGTCTGAGCATGGACACCATGCGCGCAGCGCTGGAACAGGCCCGTAAAGGCCGTCTGCATATCCTGGATGCTATGTACGAGTGCATGCCCGCGGCACGTCCCGATGTGAAACCGCATGCTCCGAGAATGGTGAAGATCTTTATCGACAAGGAATTCATCGGCGCCGTCATCGGACCACAAGGAAAGATCATCCAGGAGATACAAAGGGAGACTGGTACTACCATCAACCTGGAAGAAGTTGGAAATTTTGGAGAAGTCAGCATTTTCAGCCCTGCCAAGGAAGGTCTGGACAAGGCCGTGGCCTGGATCAAGGGGATCGTTGCGCAGCCTGAAGTCGGCTCTGTATACGAAGCCAAGGTCAAGTCCGTCATGCCATACGGCGCCTTTGTGGAATTCCTGCCCGGCAAGCAAGGCTTGCTGCATATCAGCGAAGTCAGCCACAAGCGGCTTGAAACACTGGACGGCGTCCTGAAAGAAGGCGACAGTGTAAAGGTGAAGCTCATCGGGCTGGATCAGAAAACAGGTAAGTTCAAGCTGAGCCGCAAGGTGCTTATCCCGAAGCCTGATGCTCCTGCCGGCGCCGGTAAGCCAGCCAATGGTCCGCAGGCTCCCCAGGGTACTCAGCAATAATCTATAATCTTTTATTGTAAGGTCTGCAGCTGCAAGCTGCAGACCTCTCTATTTATGCATCTACATATCGCTATACCTGCCGCTGATATTTCTGTTCAGGAGATACTGATAGCCCGGCTGGAAGAGCTCGGTTACGATGGTTTTCAGCAGGAAGGCAATCACCTGGACGCCTATGTGCAGGAGGAAAAATTCAACGCTGCCGAGCTGGAAGAGCTTCTGTCCCGATGGCAGCTCGGTTATACCCGACAGGGTGTTCCAGAAAAGAATTGGAATGAAGAGTGGGAAAAAAATTTTCAGCCCGTGATCATCGGCGATTTCTGCGCTGTGCGAGCATCTTTTCATGCGCCTGTTACCAATGTGGCGCACGAGTTGGTGATCACACCTAAAATGAGCTTTGGCACCGGTCACCATGCTACTACCTATATGATGATAAAAGCCATGCAGCACCTGGATCTAAAGGGAAAGAGCGTGCTGGATTTCGGCACCGGCACCGGCGTGCTGGCGATATTAGCGGAGAGGCTGGGAGCGGCAGAAGTGCTGGCCATCGACTATGATCCGTGGAGCATCGACAATGCCCGGGAGAATATAACGGAAAATCACATACAGCGGGTGAGGGTGGAACAAATGGATACCATTCCTGATAACCCCTTGTTTGACATCATATTAGCGAATATCAACAAGCATGTGATCCTGAAGGATCTCCCCCGGATGAAACAACAATTGAAGAGCGGGGGCGTTATATTATTGAGCGGCCTCCTGCATGAGGATTATCAAGATGTTGAAAATGAGGCGCTTAAAAATGACCTCCCAATATCCGAAAGGTTGAGCGAAGGCAGCTGGATATGTTTAAAGCTTGTAAAATGAGGCAATTGCCAGCCGGGAACGTGAAGTATTGGAGTCTTTTTTTAAGTATATTTGTTATCCAACTTTAACTTAACCATTTGATGAAGGAAGTTCTACTTATACTTCTGGCTTACCTTATTGGTTCAATTCCTACCGCCGTCTGGGTCAGCAGGGGCTTTTTTGGGATCGATATCCGGGAATATGGCAGCGGGAATGCCGGGGCGACGAATACTTTTCGGGTCCTGGGTTCGAGGTGGGGCGCCTTTGTGATGTCCATCGATGTCATTAAGGGAATCATTGCCACAGGCCTTTACATCCTGGTCCCATATTATCTCCATGACGAGGCGGAAAGGACCAATTTCATGGTTGGTCTGGGGCTGGCGGCCGTTGTAGGCCATATTTTTCCCATTTGGGCTGATTTCAGGGGAGGGAAGGGGGTAGCTACCCTTTTTGGAATGATCATCGCTATTCAGCCGCTGGCGGCCGTATGTTGTGTCGGCGTATTTCTCCTGGTGCTGTATTTAACCCGCTTTGTTTCGTTGAGCTCTATACTGGCAAGTGTGGCATTTGCGGTGTTTATCCTCTATATTTTTGACGCAAAAGAGACCCTATACCGGGGTTTTGCCATTGCCGTGGCCCTAATGGTGGTTCTGACCCATCAAAAGAACATTACCCGTCTGCTAAGAGGCAGTGAGAACAAAGTACCCATCTTTAAGTACCGGGACCGCCGCCGTCAGCGCAGACATGGCGGGTCAAAGGTTAATGATTAACATTTTCAATTATTTTTTCATAATTTTGCCGTCCTGCATTTTAGATGCAAGTTCTCAGAACGGACCTGGGGGGTTCGTTGTCCAGACGACAGTTCATTATTGTTCAAACTGAAAATTAAAAATTCAGGAGATGCTCCCAACTTTACTGGAAAAATTGCAGCTAAAGGATGAGAAAAACCTGTTGATACAGGGGCTGCCGTCCGCCATCGAAAAGCAATTTGCAAAATTGGCCTTTGCCAAGAATCTCACTCCCCTCTTAAAAAGTAAAAAGATAGATTTTGCTCTCGTATTTGCAGTGAATGAGCTGCAGTTGCGCGGCATCGTCTGTGAAGTATTGCCTGCATTGCAGAAAGGGGCTAAATTTTGGGTCGCCTATCCTAAGATAGGGTCCAAGATCGCTACAACCCTGAACAGGGAATGCAGCTGGGAATGTGTCACCAGCGCCGGTTATGAGACCTTCCGCCAGGTGGCGCTGGATCATGTTTGGATGGCTGTCCAGTTCAGAAAAGCGGAGCCTGCAGTATTCCTCGAGAGCGAGGCCGTACTGGAAGAGGCCGGTGTCGAGGTGCTGGAAAGAAAGCCCCGCACAAGGCGTCTGGAACGGGCTAAATAATTCCGTTTACAACAAATTAATACCTGCCCGGTGTGTGACCACACACCGGGCAACCCTCTTTGGTGGTTTCTGGGTATTTTTAGCTTATTTTTTAACCCCGGAACACCTTCCTGTATCTTTGACCAGTTGTCCTCTCACTGGCAGACATTGATTGTCGGTTAAGGCCCCATGATTATAGCCATATTTTGCTTACCCGGAGACCCCTATATTTTTGTGAACAACGATATGCTTTTAAGTACACTTCATGGCAGTTTTTAGCAAGCAAGGTCTAATAACGGAGCTATTGGATAGGATAGAGCTTATAAAAGCCAGCACCCAACCCTTCCTCCGACTGACAGATCAACAATTGAATTTCAGCCCTGCTCCCAACAAATGGTGTATTGCAGAGGTATTCGGTCATTTGAATATTGCGCACGATGAATATATCCGGTGCATGCTGTCCCGTGTGACCCTGGCTCCTGATGTAAAGCTGGAAAGCTACCGCAGCGGCTGGCTGGGCGATTGGCTGTATAACAGGATCATGCCCAGGTCCGACGGCAGTGTATTCAAGATACCTTCTCCCAGGCGCTTGCATGCAAGGAAGGAAGGGCTGGATGGACATGACGAGCTGCAGCGTTTTCTACAGCAGTGTGATGCGCTCGATGATATACTCCATCATGTATCCACCAAAGACCTGCAAGGCATCAGGATCCCTTTTACCATATCAAGGTTCGTACGACTCCAACTGGGGGATATGCTCCGCTACCTGGTGGCGCATAGTGAGCGGCATTTGCTGCAGGCTCATCGGATCATGAAACAGATACCTGCGGAGGCCGTCTGATCCAGAACGGGCCGGAGGCCCGTTGTCCGGGTATTTATTTGACGATGACCGTGCCGAGGTGCAGCATCAGCTCCCTTTCCAGCTGTTTGAGATGCAGGTGTGTTTGCAGGAGCACCATTTGCTCTTCATTCGTATGGGGTTTGGAGAGGTCCTGCTGGTTTTCCTCCATCAGTCTTTTAATCTTACGCAATTTGAGGTATCCCATGGTAGAGAGGACGTCTTCCTTATACAGGTCGTCGCGGGTGGCTATTTTCCCGTCGAAATGGTCCTTCCAGTTCAGGCTGAGCTCATGATGGAAGTCCATAATGGAGACGGCCAGGGTGCTTAGTTCCTGGTCTTCGTGATACAGGAAGCTCTTGATAGTAGGCTCGAGTCCTTCTTCGTACCAATTCTTATAAATATCGAGGATCTTTATCAGCCGTTGGTTGTCGATGAGGTCATAGATGTCGGCGGCTTCCGCGAATATATAGTCGGCAACGGAGGTGTTCTCATCCCAGGGGCGCAATCCGAAGTCAAGCAGGCCGCGGATCATGCCTCTTTCATTCTGCTCGTGCTTGAAGAGCAGGTTGATGGATTCCTCGTCGCCGGGCAGCGGCATTCCCTCGCCTTCCTGTGGAGGAGGCATGTCTTCCGGGGAGGGGGTGGATGCTGCCGCCTTGCTTTCCTGTTTGGCTATCCTGTCGCGGATGAATTTGTTCACCAGCGCCTGCAGACCTGTCTCTTCGATGCGCAGGATCTCGGAACACTGGCGGATATAATCCTGCCGCTTGGTAAAATCTTCCGCTTTACTGATCCTGGCGATGGTTTCGGCCACCTGGTTTACCACTTCCGCCCTTTTATTGGTATCTGTTCCCGCGTCCTTCAGGGATACTTCCAGTTGAAAGAGGATGAAGTCCTTTTTAGCAGAGGCTACGAATTCCCGGAATGCGGCCGCGCCAACCTTGCGTACATAGCTGTCCGGGTCCTCCTTATCGGGGATGAGCACCAGCTTTACATCCAGGCTTTCTTCCAGGGCCATGTCCAGGCCGCGCAGGGCTGCCTTGATACCGGCGCTGTCGCCGTCATAAATGATGGTGAGATGGTTGGTATATTTCTTTATCAGCCTGAGCTGATCCACGGTGAGCGAGGTCCCGCCGCTGGCCACTACATTCTCGATCCCTGCCTGATGAAGGGAAATGACGTCCGTATAACCTTCTACCAGCAGGCATTCATCCTGCCGGTCGATGGCCTGTCTGGCAAGCCAGGAGCCATAAAGAATCTTGCTTTTGACATAGATCTCATTCTCCGGTGTATTGATATATTTTGGAGCCCTGTCATTACTCTTGATGATGCGGGCGCCGAATCCGATGGTCTTCCCCGTCTGGTTATGGATGGGAAAGATGATACGTCCCCTGTAGTTATCCACCGGCCTGTCATCGCGTACTACGACCAGACCGCTCTTTTGAAGATATTCCAGGTTGTACTGGGCAGCAAGCGCTGCCCGGGCAAAGGCGTCCCGCTGTTCGGGGCTGTACCCCAAATTGAATTTCCGGATGATGTCATCGTTGAATCCCCGCTGGCGCAGGTAGCTGAGCCCGATGTCCTGTCCTTCCTCCGAGGTGAGCAGGGTATCATGGAACCATTTTCCGGCAAAACCATTTAAGATATAGAGGCTGTCCGCCACCTGCTGCTGTTGGCGCAGCTCGGGACTCACCTCTTTTTCTTCTATTTCCACATTGTATTTGGCCGCCAGCCATCGGAGGGCTTCTGCATAGGAATATTTCTCATGCTCCATCAAAAAGCTGATGGTATTGCCGCTGCGCCCGCAGCCAAAGCACTTGTATATCTCTTTGACAGGGCTTACCGTGAAGGAGGGGGTCTTCTCGTTGTGAAATGGACAAAGGCCGAGATAGTTGGTCCCGCGTTTTTTCAGCCGTACGAAACTGCCTACTATCTCGATGATATCGATCCTGCTGAGTATCTGTTGTATGGTCTGCTGGGAGATCATTCGTCGTAAATCCTTATCTGTTTTATAGGTAAATGCTTATCAATTGCTTATAATGTCCGGAGGGGTTAAAGATAACCGTAATTTATGTATAAAACCGAGTAGTTTTACCTATAATAAAACTACCCCTTTTTTCGCTATATATTACAACTATTTATCCTTTGAAAACTCTATGAACTCCGTACTATATATTATCATTTCTAACGTTGCCGTCCTAAGTTGTCTGGTCCCGTTTCTTATGCTATTCTCCAGGAAAATGAGACAGGTGACCGCCTACCGGGTCCTGGGTGTTTACTGGTTATTCAACGGGTTAATTCACTTCTCAGATATTTATTTCTTTCTCTCCTTCAGGGACACCAAGCTGGATCAGCTGCTGAATTATTACAATGTGCTGGATACGCCGCTGGCGCTGTTGATATTTGCCTGTGCCTCTTCGGGCAGACACAGAAAGAACCTGCTGTTAAGCATTTTTTTATTTGCAGTACTGGAAGTGGTGATGATCACCTGGAAGGGATATGAGACCATCTCGGGATTTGGTTTTACCGGGTTTGGGGTGTTTGTAGTGATCGTCTACAGCATTACCGGCCTGGTACAGTATATGAGAAAGATGGAGTATACGTCCTTTGAGAACAGCATGGTATTTATTTATGGGGCCCTGCTATTCGCCTATGGGAGCTTTCTGATCATTTCCTTATTCCTGCATATCCGGGGAAATACGCCAGGCAACAGCCGGGACAGCTATCTGTTGTACTATATCAGCCTGTTGATATCCGCTGTCATCACGTCCCTCGGGCTATGGAGCTATGGGCTGCGCCGTCATCCGGGAATGGCGACATGATGTTTGTTACTCCTCATCCTCTTCATAATTATAAGTACCCTGGTTATCGTTATAGATAGATTCCCAGGCCCTCACTTTGTCCTCTTCCAGCAATTCCAGGATATCAAAGATGGGATCCGTTTTTTTCCTCCACTCAATAAGGGTGCTATCGCCGTATTTTGATACGTACATACAATGATCAGTCTCCATGTTGACTTTGATCAGTCCGACAGGTCCTTCCTCTTTTTCCTGTATCAGGTAATAACAACCTTTTTCCAACAACGCATACGAATACATACTCCGCCTTTTTTTAAAAGTTCAACAATACAGAATAATAAATGGGTAATAAGTAAGTCCAACGTCTGTCCTTCGGACTACGAACCTGTGGTTCGTTTGACCTGCAGAATTTAAATGGGAGTAAAGCTTTAACAGGGTCGGACAACAAATTTACGATTTTTAGGATTGCAAAAGGAAAGAAGCATGAGGAAGAGTGGGTGTTTACAGAAAATTAACTTAATTGTATTGATAATCAATTAATTATGAAAATAAACTCTTAGAATCCTCTCGCTATTTTAAAAATAAAATAAAAATCAAGGTTTTCCATGATTGTATTCAACTATTTGGGTAGAAGCTCGGATACTATTTATAGAAATAGATCGATCTATTGAAATTTATTCAAAATGAATATATCATAATTAATAAAATGTTAATTAACCCGGTTTTAATTTGGAAATAGAAATATATTTGTAAAGACCATCTAAACTAGCCAACATGAGAAACACACTTCAGTACTACAGGGTAAATCTGCCCTTTTTTGAACGATCACATCCACCCCAGGACATTCCAATTACATTTTAGCACAAGCTCTCTTTAGTTCCCCTTGCAAACAGGACATATTGTCTTAGGGATAGGTAGCTATTGCCCTTCCAATTTCTATGAACTGCCATTTTCCGTCATGAGAACTGCTTAATAATAGTTTTTAAACCTTCTAATTGTAAAACATGAGAAAACTTCTATGCATGACCCTTGTCATGCTACTGATCGCCTCTGGTCAGATCATGGCTCAGACCCGTACGATAACGGGTAAGGTCACAGATGCTACAGGAAATCCTCTTCCCAATGTTTCTGTAGTGATCAAAGGTTCCAACACAGGTACTACTACTGCTGCCGACGGGACATGGTCCCTGAAGCTGCCCGCCGGGGCCAAGGTTGTCATCTTCTCCACCATTGGAATGGAGACGGTGGAACGTGCCATCGGCGCCAGGGAAAAATTCGAGATCTCTCTTGCAGCCGCCGACAAGAATTTGCAGGATGTAGTTGTCGTCGGATATGGTATCCAGCAAAAGACGGCCTTTACGGGTTCTGCTTCCAAAGTAGATGTAAAAGGCTTTTCCGACCTGGTAATGCCTTCCATAGACAAGCAGCTGGCAGGCCGCGCCGCCGGTGTGCAGGTGACAAACTCGGGCGGTCTGGTGAACAACCCGGCTGTTATCCGCATCCGTGGCATTCAGTCCCTCAGCCAGAACAATGATCCCCTGATCGTGGTGGATGGTGTGCCCATCATCTCGGGTAACCTGGCTGCCACTACCAACTCCAACACCCTGGGCGATATCAACCCTGCGGACATCGAGAGCATGGATGTGCTCAAGGACGGATCGGCCACAGCCATCTACGGGTCCAGGGCTGCTGCGGGCGTCATCGTTATTACCACCAAGAAAGGCGTCAAGGGACGTGCGAAAGTGACCTATGACGGCGTCCTCGGTATCAGCAATCCGTTGAAAAAATTCAGCGTACTGAATGCCAAACAATTCGAGACCATCGTCAATGAAAAGTATACCAATGCAGGTCTTACGCCGCTGGCCGGTGTGAACACAGGGGTGGATACGGCCAATACAGACTGGCAGAGCACCGTGATGATCAAGAATGCCTTATCTCAGAGCCATACCATCGGCGTACAGGGCGGTGGTGACAAAGTTTCTTATTATTTGTCGCTGAACTATTCCAACAACAAGGGTATCATCATCAGCAATTACAACAGGGCTTACCGGGTGCGTGCGAACATCGACTTTGACGCCAATAAGTTCGTCAAGATCGGCAACGCTATGTCCATCAGCCGGCAAGAGGATGGTGATCAGAACAACGGGTCTAACAGCCTGGGCGGCGCCATCGCCTCTGCCCTGCGTCTGCTGCCCAATGTTTCGCCGTATAGCTCCACGGGCTATTTGGGATATAATATCGATTATCCCAATTCCAACCTGATGACACAGGGCCCGAATAACAAGACCATCGACGACAACTTCTTCAATGTGGCTTTCACGCTACGCAACAACAAACAATACTCCGATAAATACCGTATACTCGACAACCCCTACATCGAGGTGAGCCCCGTGAAGGGTTTGAAGCTGCGTTCGCAGGGAGGCATCGACATGCTCAACGATTACAGCTATCAGGGATGGAACCTGTACCATGGCGACGGCTATGGCACCGGCAATGTATACAATGTTGCGCAGAACTGGCTGCGGCTGGTATGGTCGAGCTACTTCAATTACAACATCCTGGTCAACGGGCATAATTTCTCGCTCACCGGTGGTTACGAGTCGCAAAAGCAGACCTACAAATGGTTTAGCGCCAACGGCTCGAATCTTTCCGACGGTTTTTATATCCGGGAGAATGTGATCAGCAGCTCTGCCAGCACACAGTCCATCGGCGGGAACTACGATGTGACAGGATTTACTTCCACCTTTGGCCGGTTCAACTATGACTATCTGAATAAATATTTTGTACAGGCTACTTTCCGCCGGGATGGGCAGAGCGCCCTGGCTCCGGGTAAGAAATACGGTACCTTTCCCGGCTTCTCCGTTGGCTGGCGTCCTTCCCAGGAAACGTTCTGGCAGGGCAGCAGTTTCCTGAATACCTGGATCAACGAAGCAAAGCTGAAAGTGTCCTATGCCAAGGTGGGTAATACGCTGGGTAACTATCCTTACCTCACCAGCTTTGGAAATGCTCCCTATGGCAATCTCAGCGGATTGGGCGCTACGGGTGTCGGCAACCCCGAGCTCCAGTGGGAGACCAGCAAGAAATATGATGCCGGTATCGATCTGGGTATCTGGAAGAACCGGTTTACGCTTACGGCAGACTGGTTCCTCAATGACGTGAACAACCTGGTGCTGGCTGTGCCCACTCCGTTGAGCGCAGGTATCGCCGGCAGTACTGGCACCAGCGGTGGATCCATTTCCCAGAACGTAGGTACGCTGCGCAACCAGGGTATCGAGCTTTCGCTCAGCGCGACCATCATTGCCAAAAAGGACTTTTCCTGGAATGTCAGCGCCAACTATTCTCATATCAAGAACAAGATCCTTTCTTTGTATCCCATCGGCGGCGTCGCTACCAAAACGCTGGATGATGGTGTCTACAACCTTATTCGCGTAGGCGATCCGATACATCTGATCTACGGATATCAATATGCCGGCGTGAATACGCAGAATGGCAACCCCATGTTCTACAAGGCGGATGGAACCCTGGTACAGCTGAGCCTGGCCAATGATGCCACCAAGGGCAGCTTCTATGTCGCCAACGGCAAGGACGATGGTACGCTGGGTACAAAATCCTCGCTGGCCGCCACTGACAAGACGAACCTGGGTCAGGGTGTTCCCTCCTGGTTTGGCGCAGTTATCAACAGTATTTCCTACAAGGGTTTTGGACTTGAGATCATGCTCCGTTATTCCGGCGGCAACAAGATCATGAACATCACCAGCCAGGATGCCCTCTTCAACATGAGCTTCCAGAACAATGGTTCCGAGATACTCAAGCGTTGGACAGCGCCCGGACAGGTTACCGATGTGCCCAAGGTTTTTTATGGCCAGGCTGCCAATATCAGCCAGTCCAGCAACTCCAACTCCCGCTTCGTAGAGGATGGCAAATACCTGCGGCTGCAGAATGTGGTCCTTTCCTACAACCTGGACCCCAAAATGCTGGGATGGAGCAATGGCTATATCCGCAGCGCGAAGGCCTTTGTACAGGGACAGAACCTGCATGTATGGTCGAAATACAAAGGCGCCGATCCTGATAATATAAGCACATTGGGTCTGGATGCCGCGGTTTCACCACAGGTCAAGACCATTTCGTTTGGATTGTCTGTAGGATTTTAATCATTGATAACAGTATAAACACCGGTTATGAAGAAATTAATAATACTAGGTTCTCTTTTTATACCTCTCTTCTACAGCTGTAAGAAGACGCTGGATACTTCACCTTATAACTCTATTACTTCGGCCACAGCCTTTGCAACGGCGGCCCGCTGCGATCTTTCCCTTAATGGCGTATATGATGCGGCCCAGAGCGGATTGTATACCGATGGTTCCCGCAGGGGATACCCCTTTGGTGCGGCTAATATCGAACAGGGGGATGCCCGTGGAGAAGATGTCGTCAATGTGGCGGCTTTTTACCAGATCACTTACCAGGCTACGTACAATTCCTCTTCAGCCAATTGTGTGGGCATGTGGAAGGGATTGTATGCACTGATCAATGAGGCGAATGTATGTATCGGCGGATTCCAGCAGGCGGCTGCCAGCAATATCATCACGGATGCCAAGGCCACCCAGTATGTGGCCGAGTGCCGATTCCTCCGTGCTATGGCCCATCACGAAGCCCTCATTCAGTTTGCCCGTCCTTATTCCGATGGTGGTGGCAAGGGTGTGGGAGTTCCCTGGAGGGATACGGCGATCACATCCAGCTCAGCCGTGCAGACCATTTTGAAGACACCCCGTATGCGTACGGACAGCGTTTATGCCAAGATACTGGCCGACCTGGATTATGCCGAGGCCAATCTGCCCAATACACTGTTGACCTACCGGGCTACCAAGGGAGCGGCCATCGCGCTGAAGATGCGGATAAAGATGCATATGGGTGATTGGGCCGGCGTGATCGCAGAGGGTGCGAAGCTGGTGCCCGCTACCATCGACCCTACCAATCCTTCCAGTGTGGTAAGTCCCATCGGCAACTGGGCGTTGACGGCTTCTCCGGACGGCCCCTTCGCCAACAACTCATCTGCCGAAAGCATCTTTTCCATCAAGAATGACGCCCTGGATAATCCCGGGACCAACGCGGCTCTGTCCAGGATGTTCGGCGCCGCCAGCCTGAATGGAAGAGGTCTTGTAGCTATTTCCCCTGTCATCTGGAACAACGCGCAGTGGCTTTGCGACGACAAGAGAAGAACGCTGCTGACCACTACGGGTAAGAACGGCAATGGCAATCAAAGCTATTTTTCCACCAAGTACAGGGACTATTCCAACTATAGCGACTATGCGCCGCAGATCCGTTATGCAGAAGTGCTGCTCACGCTGGCCGAAGCCGAAGCCAGGAATGGCAGCGGTGTTTCCCAACGGGCTATCGACCTGCTGAATACCGTGCGGAACCGCAGCCTGGCAACGCCTGCTGCGCAAGCATACACAGCTCTCGACTTTGCTGCGCAAGAGGACCTGATAAAAGCCATTCTTATGGAAAGAAGGATCGAATTCCTTTGCGAAGGCAAACGCTGGGCTGATATCTCCCGTCTGGCCACGGATGCAACTTATGGCACCGGCGGCATTCCCGCCAAGGCTGTCAATGGTGCGGATGGGCTGGCTATCTATACATGCGGAGGCGGCTATACGCCAGGTCAGAATGCCATTCCTTATAGCGATTACCGCTTTGTATGGCCAATTCCCGCGACTGAAGTCGTGCAGAATCCGATAGTAGCGCAGAACCCCCAATATTAATTACAGATCATTGATTATGGCAAAGGCCGCCTCATCCGAGGCGGCCTTTCGCTTTACTAGACCACTTATCCTACAGCATCTTACTTCTCCAGCTTGATCTCGCCTGCATCTGCGGCTTGTCCGTCTGTGACGGTGATGCCGTCCTTTGCTGCATTTTTATAAGGCGGCTTAGCCTCGATGATTACCTTATATGAGCCGGGTTTGGCATCAGTGATCTCATAAGAACCATTTATGATAGGCGCTCTTAATGTATCTGTCGATGACTCGGCCCACGCACGCACGCCTCCATCTGCAGGAGAGACTGTCCCTTTAATAGATCCATTTCTCAGGCTGTTGAAAGCAAATAATCCAGCAGCGGCAAATGTTATTACCGCGAGTTTAATACCCGTGAATTTCATACTAGCGAATTTAAAGAGTGAACAATTTATTGATTGATTTTCCCGAAAACACAAAATCACACTACGCTTCAGGGAGGGCATTCTGAATCTGAAAATGTGAAGACAAGGACTATGCCATAAATTTTTTGGAAGGTGGGAACGATGTGCGCGATGGTGTGGAAATAATTCTACAGGAATGAAAATTGTATTACGGGTGCTCGTTGACGTTAGACTCCTGAAACCGCTTTAATTACTGGATTTTGCCGGAGTACAGGGAATGGCGTAATGCTTGCCAGGGTCAGCTGCGAAAAAAATAATTTTAATTTCTCTTAACATTTATAGTGATTATTGCGCTGCAATGCGACCATTTTCCAGCTGTAAGAAGCGATCCACGCAATCGGGGATCTCCTCCTTGTAGTGGCTTACGTAGATGAGCGTTGTGCCGAAGGCCTCGCATAGCAGGCCTATCAGCCGTCGAAAGTAGGCTGTTTGCTCTTCGTCCAGTCCCTGGCAGGGCTCGTCGAGGATCAGCAGGGGGGGATTCTTAATGAGGGCCCGGGCCAGCAGGACCATGCGCTGCTGCCCTGTGGACAGCTGTGCCAGCCTGGATGTTCGCAGGTCATCGAGGGACAGGAGCTTCATCCAGCGATCGATTTGCAGGGTCTGTTCGTCCGTCAGGGGGCGGAAGAGGCCGATGGTGTCAAATAATCCGCTGGCAATGACCTGGAAGCAGGTGGCGCCATAGTCGAAATAAAGATGCAGCTCCGGAGAGACAAAGCCTATTTTCTGCTTGACCTCCCAGATCGTTTCGCCGGTGCCGCGCCGTCTGTCGAAGAGCCATATGTTGTTGGCGTAGGCCTGGGGATTGTCCGCCGTGATCAGGCTCAGAAGGGTGGATTTACCCGCGCCATTGGGCCCGCTGACATTCCATCTTTCCCCTTTTTTTACTTCCCAATCGATGTGTTCTAACAACGCCTTTTCGCCATAATATACATGGACGCCGGTCATCTTTACTGCCACGGAGAAGGCGGCGGGAGCGGTGTATTGCTGCAGCTCCCGCAGGATGTTTGTATCCAACCAAACCTCCCTGGTGTCGGCGGCGTCGGGATGGAATTGTTCTTTCAGTCCCTGAAACGCCCATCTGCCTTCTTCCAGACGGGCAACATGCGTAATGGCGGCCGGCAGCTCACGCGGGGAGGTGATGAGCAGGAGTTGGATGCCTTTTGCTGCCAGAGTATTAATAATAGTATGCAGGGTGGCTCTTCCTTCCGTGTCCAGGCCAAGGAAGGGGTTGTCGAGGATGAGCAGGTCCGGGTTTTCCAGAAGGGCGATGGCCAGCTGCACTCTTTTGTTCTCGCCGTTGGATAATTGGATCAGGGGTCTTGTCATCAGGGGGCGGATGTGAAGGTTGTCCAGCCATTCCCAGCTATTCAGGTCCTGGCCGGGAGCGCTGTCTTTCCCGGCAGGCCGTTCCGGAAAATACAGTGCCAGCTCCTGGGCGACGGTCATCGTCTGGTCTGCGTCGGAGGCGTTGAAGCGCTGCTGATAATAGAGATCGGAGGTGCCGCTGCGGTTCAGGAACCGATGCTGCTGTTCAACAATTGCTTTATTGGCTGATTTAAAGAAGGTTAATCGTCCACTATGGAAGTGCCGGCCCATCAGGGTATGTGCCAGGACTGACTTGCCGCTGCCGGAGGCGCCGGTGATCGCCCATTGCTGGCCACATAATATATTTAAATCCAGATTGTTAAGTACGGTTCGCCCACCCAGTGTTACTGTCAGACCTTCCAGCGATAGAAAATTATCAGCCATGGCACGAATGTAAGGCTCAAAGCGTTATGCACCTTGGATGACCTGGAGTAAAATGTAACTCATCCAAGGTGAATGTCTTATGATGATGTTAACTCGTTCATAATGTCTTGTCAATGGTCTCGTTGAATGCTTCGCATTTCGGCCAGTGGACCTGTGGTCCACTTATGCACAATATGTAGAAATTGAAATAAGACCGCTCTAAATTCGTTTGCCTATATTTGAACTTTGATCGGAACCATATGGCAGAAAAAACTAATTTGTTCGAATATACGGAAGAAAGTATCAAAAGTCTTGACTGGCGGGAACATATACGTCTCCGTCCCGGTATGTATATAGGTAAATTAGGGGATGGCAGCAGTCCGGATGACGGTATTTATGTCCTTATTAAAGAGGTGATCGACAACTGTATAGATGAACATACCATGGGGTATGGCAAGCAGGTTGAGCTGACCATCGATCAAAAGAGCGTTACCATCCGTGACTATGGCCGGGGCATTCCCCTGGGAAAGGTGGTGGATGTAGTTTCCAAGATCAATACCGGAGCTAAATACGACAGTAAAGCATTTCAGAAGTCAGTGGGTCTCAATGGGGTAGGTACGAAGGCCGTAAATGCGCTCAGCCAGTATTTCAAAGTGACGGCCTTCCGGGAAGGAAAGGAAAAGTCGGCTGAATTTGCCAAGGGGGTACTCACAAAGGAATATAAGGAGGCGAAGTCGGGAGAGTCCAACGGCACGCTGGTGACCTTTACCCCGGACGAGACGGTCTTCAAGCACTTTTCCTTCAAGCATGAATACCTGGAGAACCAGATATGGAACTACTGTTACCTCAACGCTGGGCTGATCATCAACTTCAACGGTAAGAAATATGTGTCGAAAGACGGTCTGCTGGACTTGCTGCGGCGCAAGACCAACGAGGACGAGCTCCGCTATCCCATCATCCATTTGAAGGGAGAGGACATCGAGGCAGCCATCACGCATAACAACGATTATGGCGAGGAGATATTCAGCTTTGTCAACGGACAGTATACTACCCAGGGAGGTACGCACCAGCAGGCGTTTCGCGAGGCGTTTGTAAAGGTGGCAAGGGATTTCTATAAAAAGGACTATGATGCTGCCGACATCCGTCAAAGCATTGCCGCGGCTATTTCCGTGCGTGTGGTTGAGCCCGTGTTCGAGTCCCAGACAAAAACGAAATTAGGCAGCCAGTATATGTCCGAAGGCGGCGTGTCGATGAAGAACTTTGTGTATGACTTCATGGCCAAGGAGCTGGACAATTATTTACATAAGAACCCAAGCACCGCCGATGCGTTGAAAAAGCGTATCGAGCAGAATGAAAAGGAGCGAAAGGAACTGGCCGGTATCAAGAAGCTGGCGAATGAAAGGGCCAAAAAAGCCAATCTGCATAACAAGAAGCTCCGCGACTGCCGGTATCATTATAATGATGAGCCTACGGGGAAGGATAAGGACCAGGTGCTGGAAAAGCAAAAAGAGAGCACGATCTTTATTACGGAAGGAGACTCTGCCAGCGGCAGTATCACCAAGGCGAGGGATGTGGAAAGACAGGCCGTGTTCAGCCTCCGGGGTAAGCCGTTGAACTGTTATGGGCTTACGAAGAAGGTGGTATATGAGAATGAAGAATTCAATCTTTTGCAGCATGCGCTGAACATCGAAGATGGGATCGAGGGGCTGCGTTATAATAAGATAATCATTGCCACCGATGCGGATGTGGATGGTATGCATATCCGGCTGCTGCTGATGACCTTCTTCCTGCAATTCTTCCCCGACCTGGTGAAGAACGGGCATGTATACATATTGGAAACTCCTTTATTCCGCGTGCGGAACAAGCAGGAGACCATTTACTGTTATGACGAGGCCGAAAAGCAGTCAGCTATGAAAAAGCTGGGCAGCAAGCCGGAGATCACACGATTCAAAGGGCTGGGAGAGATCTCGCCGGAAGAGTTTGCCCGCTTCATCGGACCGGACATGCGGGTTCAGCCCGTGATGATCATGCCCGAGACGCATATACAGCATATTTTAGAGTATTATATGGGTAAGAACACCCAGGAAAGACAGGAATTTATCATTAATAATCTGAAGGTCGAACTGGACCTGGTGGAGGAAAAAGTATGATCCACATTGTTTTTCAACGTCCCGATGTAGATGTTTTGCAAAAGTCTTTCGAGCTGGAACCTGCTCTTCAGGGAGAGGTGATCCAGATAGAGGATGATTTTGCGGTGGGACCGTTAAAGGATATTTATACGCCGGAAGGCTGGGCTGCCCGTAAAGAGTGGTGGCGCGGCGTATTGGCCGGTGGGGATTATGATGGGAGAGTGGACAGTGGAGATGTAAAGGATGATCTAGCGACTGTTGCCGCCTTGAAGGAGAAATTAGACCAGGACCCATTGGAGCTGGTCTGGATCTGGGCTGCGCAGAACAAGCATGACGTCAGCAGCTACTATTGGCTGATGAGCCAGCTAAAGGACTATCAGGGCAGGATATTTATCCTGTACCTGAATAACCTGCCTTTTATCAACGAGAAGGGTAATATTTTTTACCCCGTGAACCTGTCGGATATACCTGCCCGTGAGTTCCTGAAAGCGCGCAAGCTGGCGAGAACTATCACCCTGAGCGAGTTCGAGATCGACCCTGATGAATGGAACAAAATCTCCAATGAGGACAAGGGAGTACGGATACTGGAAGGGGGAAAGAAGCTGGCACAGTATGGATATGACTATTATGACGAAGAGCTGAAGAAGTTCATCACGGGAGACTGGATAAAGGCCAGCAAGCTGATCCACCAATTTCTCAATAAGGCCAAACAGACTACCGGAGATGCTTATATGCTATGGAGGCTGAAGCAATTGATCGCTGCCGGGGAGGTCGAGGCGCAGGGTGAGATCAGGGGCATGAAGGATTTCGAGATAAAGACGAAGGCCGCTGTTCCTACGACGGAGCCTGCTGCATAAAGATAAGACCATGAAAGACCTTATCAAATGGGAGGAGGCAGCTATGTTCCTGCTGAGCATCTGTCTTTTCAGTCAGCTGCATTTTGCGTGGTGGTGGTGGCTGGTATGGATACTGGCGCCGGACCTTAGCATGCTGGGATACCTGGCGGGCAATAAAGTGGGGGCCGTCTGCTATAATATTGTGCATCATAAGGGAGTTGCCATTGTCCTGTATCTCATCGGACTATATACAGTGAATGAATATCTGGAGTTTGCGGGTCTGATCCTTTTCGGACATTCATCGATGGACAGGGGAATGGGATATGGGTTGAAGTATTTCAGCGGTTTTCAGGATACCCATTTGGGGAAGATTGGCAAGAATAAAACAAAAGCGTAGTATAGAAATTTATATGGCCAAAAGCAAAAAACCAGAAGATTTTCACGAGAACGAATCCGGTGTCACCGGTCAATACAAGAACTGGTTCCTGGACTATGCCTCCTATGTGATACTGGAGAGGGCCGTGCCTGCCATAGAGGACGGGCTCAAGCCAGTACAGCGTCGTATTCTGCATGCCATGAAAGAGATGGATGACGGTCGATTTAACAAGGTGGCTAATATCATCGGACAGAGCATGCAATACCATCCCCATGGAGATGCGAGCATCGGCGAGGCGCTGGTGAATATGGGACAGAAGGACCTGCTGATCGAAACGCAGGGCAACTGGGGAGATGTTCGCACAGGGGATGATGCGGCTGCAAGCAGATATATCGAAGCACGTCTCAGCAAATTCGCGCTGGAAGTGGCTTTCAACGCCAAGACCACTGAATGGCAGCTGAGCTATGATGGACGGAAGAACGAGCCCGTGACGCTGCCTATGAAGTTCCCGCTGCTGCTGGCTCATGGGGCCGAGGGGATTGCCGTAGGTCTCGCCACCAAGATACTGCCTCATAATTTCATCGAGCTTTGTGAGGCCGCCATCAAACACCTGAGGAATAAGAAATTTGAACTATATCCTGACTTCCTGACCGCCGGGATGATCGACGTCACCAATTACAACGACGGCAAGAGGGGTGGCAAGGTCCGGGTACGTACCCGTATCGAGGAGCTGGATAAGAAGACGCTGCTGATAAAGGATGTACCATACGGCGTTACTACCTCGCAGCTGATCGACTCCATCATCAAAGCCAATGACCAGGGTAAGATCAAGATCAAAAAAGTGACGGATAATACGGCGGCAGAGGTAGAGATACAAGTGGACCTGGCGCCCGGCATCTCTCCCGATATTACCATCGATGCCCTTTATGCTTTTACGGATTGCGAGGTGAGCATTTCTCCCAATGCCTGTGTCATTGCCGAAGAGAAACCCCAGTTCCTTGGTGTACGCGAGCTGCTGACCCATTCCGTGGATCATACCAAAGAACTTTTGAAGAGGGAGCTGGAGATAAAGCTGGCCGAGCTGCAGGAAAAATGGCATTATACATCGCTGGAAAAGATATTCTTTGAGGAAAAGATATACAAGGAGCTGGAGAAGAAGCACGAGACCTGGGAGAAGGTATTGGTCGCCATTGCCAAGGCTTTCGAGCCCTTCCGCAAGCAGCTGAAAAGGGATATCAGCCGGGAAGATATCATAAAGCTTACGGAGAAGCCCGTGCGAAGGATCTATCGCCTGGACATCGACGAACTGAATGCTCAGATCAAGGGGCTTGAAGCCGAGATCAAGCAGGTGAAATATGATCTGAACAACCTGGTGGATTATGCCGTGACGTATTATGAGAATCTGCTGAAGAAATATGGGAAAGGCCGTGAGCGCAAGACGGAGATCAAGCTGTTCGAGGCTATCCAGGCTCAGCAGGTGGCCATTGCCAACGTGAAACTGTATGTGAACAGGGCGGATGGATTTATCGGGACTGGGTTGAAAAAGGATGAGTTTGTGGCCGACTGTTCCGACCTGGACGATATCATCGCCTTTACAAAGGGCGGGAAGATGAAGGTGGTAAAGGTCGCGGATAAGGCATTCATCGGAAAGGATATCATCTATGTCGGCGTCTTTCGAAAGAATGACGAGCGGACCACCTACAATATGATCTATGTGGATGGCAAGACGGGCATCAGCTATGCCAAGCGGTTTAACGTCACCGGTGTCACCCGTGACAGGGAGTATGATCTGGCTAAGGAGGATCCCAAGAGCCGGGTGCATTATTTCACCGCGAACCCGAACGGCGAGGCGGAAGTCGTAAAGATCGTCCTTAGTCCCAACAGCTCTGCGCGTATCAAGGAATTCGATTTTTATTTCGAGACCCTGGAGGTAAAGAACCGCAGCAGTCTGGGGAACCAGGTGACCAAGTATCCCATCCGGAACGTAAAATTCAAAGAGGCGGGCAAGTCTACGCTCAGCGGCCGCAAATTGTGGTTCGATGCGACCTTTGGCCGGCTGAATACAGAGGAGAAAGGCGAGTATCTCGGCAGCTTTGACAATGATGAAAAGCTGCTGGTCATCTATTCCGACGGGAATTATGAGATCACGGATACGGAGCTTACGCAGCGGTTTGATGCTGAGAAGATCGTGGAGATACGCAAGTTCGATCCTGAGAGGGTCATTACCGCCATCTACCTGGACAACGAAAAGCTGCAGTATAATGTCAAGCGGTTTAAGATCGAGACTACGACCTTACATAATAAGTTCCTTTTTATCAAGGAAGGGGAGGGCAATCGGCTGGAGGCTGTCACCCTGCATCCTCAACCCATTGCCGTGATCAAATCAGGACGTGGTGCGCAGGCGAAGACCCAGAAGATCAAGATCGCCGATTTTGTGGAGGTGACGGGGTGGAAGACCGTAGGCACCAAATTATTCGACTTCAGCAAGAGTGTGGAAGTGGAGTGGGGGCATAAGGAAGAAGCAAAAGAATCTCCGCAGACGGAGCTGGACTTATAAAGCATTTAAGTAAAAGAATCTGAGCGAAAAAAGGGACCTATGGTCCCTTTTTTCTGCGAATTTGGATGGTAGCATTTTCTGTCAGGCTGCTGCTCATGAATATCTCATATCTGTTCTTCCCGTCCGTGATCACCATGAGGGCCGTATTGGGCGGGTATTTTCCCAGGTTTTCCGCAAACATGCCGATCTCATTTATTTCCCTGGTGCTGTCCAGGTGAAGATACATGGTCAGGGCTTTGGCGGCCAGTCCCTGGTGGGTAAGAACGACCTGGTTGTTGACGAATATGGAAATGCTGTCGCCGTCTATTTCTCCATTGTCATAGAAGCTCAGGCGTACGGAGTCGGACTCCACGTCAAGCACTTTTGTGACGATCTCCTTTCTTTTTGAGAAGGATTCTGCAATGACCTTGCTTTCTTCTTTAGCCGGATCAGCAATGGGGGCTGCAGTGGCGGTCAGCGTCGTGTCTGTTTTGACGATCGGCCGTTGGACAATGGCTGTATCCAGGGACTTGACGGGCGGCTCTGTTTTCGCCACCGCAGGCGTATCTATCCTGGCTGAGGGCGTATCCGCCGGCCGGGCTGTGGCCTGATCTGTTTTGACTGCGTCCACGACAACGTCATCCGCCTGTGGTTTCCAGATCCTGGGGGCGGCATTTGTCACCTCCTGCTGTTTGTCAGGCTGGGGTTTATCTTCCTTATCGAGCGTATAGATCACTTTCAGATCGGGACAGAGGTATTTGTATTTTTCATCATGATAAAAAGATCCTTTGATGGTGCTTTTGACGCGGCTGTTTATGATGACGCCTACAAAGTTGGTGTTGCAGTCGACGCTATTGACAGTGGAATTGGAATTGAAATAGATGATGGGGATGTTCAGGATGATGACCTCCCTGGTCTTTGGATTGTAGCGGCCATGGACGAAAAAGCTCTGGTATTTGTCGCGGAAATAATAGCCGAAGATGCCGTCCACCCTGTTGCCCGTCTGTTTGATGACGAGCTCGGTGAGGTAATTGTTATGCATACCGGCCAGCTCCACGTCGGCGCGTCCATACCAGGACCCTGTGGCAGTAGTGGTCTGGGCGAAGAGGGGTTGCGCGGCAATGAGACAAAATATGATTAAAAGTCTTTGCATCAAGTGTAATATAAACGTATAAGAACGAGGAAATTGCCTTCAGGCTATGAAAAATTGTCTTTCACGGTCAGGGTGTTGTCTAATGATGGCCTTTCGGCCGGCGGACCCGTGGTCCGCTCTGCGAGGGGTGCAGTAAGGGTAAAATCCTAGTCTTTATGGCCTGTTAAGATACCTTTTTATTTCCTTTTCGGTGTCTCTTTGTTTGATGCTCTCCCTTTTATCATAGAGCTTCTTTCCTTTGGCCAGACCGATCTCCATTTTGGCGAGGCCTTTTTCGGAGAAGAAGATACGAAGGGGGATGATGGTATAGCCTTTGTCCTTGAGCTTATTTTCCAGCTTGCGCAGTTCGCGGCGGGTCAGGAGCAGCTTGCGATCGTGGACGGCTATATGGTTATTGGTGGTGCCTAATCTGTATTCCGCAATGTGCATGTTCTTTACCCATAGCTCGCCGTTGTGAAAGGTGCAGAAGCTGTCTACGAAGTTGACCTTTCCTTCCCGGATGGACTTTACCTCGGTGCCGGCCAATACCATACCAGCATCGTATTTGTCTTCGATGAAATAGTCGTGATAGGCCGATCGGTTCTTTATTTCGCTCATAGTTGGGGCCTTTGCCTTTACCCGGATCAGGATTTGAACAGGGTCAGCAGGGTGGCAATCCTTTCCTTCAGCTCTTTCCGGCTAACGATAAAATCCAGGAATCCGTGTTCCAAAAGAAATTCGCTGCGCTGGAAGCCTTCCGGAAGGTCTTTTTTTATAGTCTCTTTGATGACCCGGGGGCCTGCAAACCCTATGAGGGCGCCGGGTTCGGCAATATTCAGATCGCCCAGCATACCGAAGGACGCGGAAATGCCTCCGAAAGAGGGGTCGGTGAGTAAAGAAATATAGGGAATTTTGGCGTCCGTCAGCTGGGACAGCTTACCGGATACCTTGGCCAGCTGCATGAGGGAGAAGGCGCTCTCCATCATACGCGCTCCGCCGGATTTGCAGATGATGAGGAGGGGGAGACGGTGTTCGAGGCAGTAGTCCGCAGCCCGGCTGATCCTTTCGCCCATGACGCTGCCCAGGGAGCCGCCGATGAATTCAAAATCCATACAGCCTACTACCATTTTATGCTCCTTGATCTCGCCCGCGGCCACACGGATGGAGTCGGTGATATCCGTCTTGGCCCATGTTTCTTCCAGCCGCTTCTGGTAGGATTTCAGGTCGGTGAAGTGAAGAAAATCCTTTGACCGGATGTTCTCGAACAGCACTTCATATTGATTGTCGTTAAAAAGGATCTCAAAATATTCGCTGCTGCCGATGCGATGGTGATGACTGCATTTTGGGCATACAAAGAGGCTTTCCCTTAATTCCGTGACGGTACATATATAATTACAGTTCGGGCACTTGGTCCAAAGGCCCTCGGGAGTTTCCTTTTTTTCGGCTGTACTTGTCAGAATGCCTTTTTTGATGCGCCTGAACCAACCGCTCTTGCTTTCTTCACTTTGTCCTTCATCACCTGCCAGGTTTGCTTCAAAGTCTTCCTCTTTCATGGTCTTCATGTTTGTCACATTGTTTATTAATTCCCTGCTCTACACGAAACGCCCCCGCTCATGCCAATGGCCTGGGACGGTCCAAAATTGGCGGCTAATATACTAAACAACGGGGATTTAACATGAAAATTGAGTCAGACCACCCCGTGAGGCGCTGATGTTCAGCCCAAAAAAGTTAAAGTAAAAGATTATTTAAAAGCATTCCTGTGCTAAATTTGCGGGGTTCTCCGAAGTCGATCTCATTTATCAGGACAGACCACAGGTCTGTCGGCCGAAGGCCCATCATTGACTATGTTGGCCCACGGCGTAAATTTTTGAAACGCCGCAGGGCAAACATAATAGCGATACAATTATGAAATGGTCTGAATTCTTTACTTCTTCCGTAGGCAAAAAGTTCGTAATGGGTCTCACCGGAATATTCCTGATCCTTTTTCTGATAGTGCATGTTAGCGTCAATGCCTGTATATGGGCTATGGATGGGGGGCAGATGTTCAATCTGGCGGCCAATTTCCTGGGTTCTACCGTGGTGCCCAGGGTATTGGAGGTCGGGCTGTTCATCGGGTTTATCGTCCATATCGTACAGGCGTATGCCCTGGAGCTGCAGAACCGTCAGAAAAGGGGCGTGGGTTATCAGGTGCCCATGGGTAATAAAGGAAGTAAATGGTATTCCCGTTATATGGGATGGCTCGGGACCTTCGTCCTGTTGTTCCTCGTCATACATTTAAAGGATTTCTGGGTTCCGTCCCGGTTTGGAGAAATGCCCGAAGCCACCTATGATCCCGGCATCAAGGTGCATGATCTTTTCAGCCTGATGAAGGAAACATTTGATAAGGATCATCTTTGGGTAGTTATCGTGTATCTGATAGGATGTATCTCTCTGGCCTATCACCTGATGCATGGGTTTCAAAGCGCCTGGCGGAGCCTGGGGGTGTCCAACGGCAAATACATGCGTCTGATCAATGCCGTGGGGATTGGTTTTTCCATCATCGTGCCGCTGGCTTTTGCCATGATGCCCATCTCAATGTATTTTGACTGGGTTTAATAAAAGAATACAATAACAAAGCTTAGAAACACATACGTCATGCTGAAATCAAACATTCCTGCCGGCTCTTTAGATAAGAAATGGGAAGATTATAAGGGACATGTTAAGCTGGTGAATCCTGCCAATAAACGTAGTCTGGAAGTCATCATCATCGGTACCGGACTGGCCGGCGCCTCGGCAGCGGCTTCTTTAGGCGAGCTGGGGTATAAGGTAAAGGCATTTTGTTTCCAGGATTCTCCGCGCCGCGCGCACAGTATTGCGGCCCAGGGAGGGATCAATGCCGCCAAGAATTATCAGAATGACGGGGACAGCGTATTTCGACTGTTCTATGATACGGTAAAAGGCGGCGACTATCGCTCGCGTGAAGCCAATGTCCATCGTCTGGCGGAAGTGAGCGCAAATATTATCGACCAGTGTGTGGCGCAGGGCGTGCCTTTTGCCCGTGAATATGGAGGACTGCTTAGCAACCGCTCGTTCGGCGGAACCCAGGTACAGCGTACGTTTTATGCGGCCGGCCAGACGGGGCAGCAATTGCTGATAGGAGCTTACCAGGCCCTGGAGCGGCAGGTGGCCCTTGGAAATGTGGAGATGTATACCCGTCATGAGATGCTGGATGTGGTGGTCATCGACGGCAAGGCCCGGGGTATTATTGCCCGCAACCTGATCACCGGCGAATTGGAAAGACATTTTGGACACGCTGTATTGCTGTGCAGCGGCGGATATGGCAATGTGTTCTATCTTTCCACCAATGCCATGGGCAGTAACGTAACGGCTGCCTGGAAGGCGCATAAGAAGGGAGCATATTTTGGCAATCCCTGTTTTACACAGATACATCCAACCTGTATCCCTGTCACGGGGGATCATCAGTCCAAGCTGACCCTTATGTCGGAGTCGCTCCGCAATGACGGACGGATATGGGTTCCCAAACAAAAGAATGATCCGCGCAAGCCCAGCGAGATACCTGAAGAGGAAAGGGACTATTACCTGGAAAGAAGGTACCCTGCTTTTGGTAACCTGGTGCCGCGTGACGTGGCCTCCCGGGCTGCCAAGGAGAGATGCGATGCAGGATATGGGGTAGGGTCTTCCAAGCAGGCCGTTTATCTGGATTATGCATCCGCGATCGAGCGGTATGGAAAGATAGAATGCCGTAAACACAGCATCGACAATCCTTCTGCCGAGGATATCCGTAAGCATGGGGTCGAAGTAGTGAAGGAGAAGTACGGCAATCTTTTCGACATGTACAACAAGATCACGGGTGAGGATCCCTATACAACGCCGATGCGTATCTATCCGGCCGTACATTATACGATGGGCGGGTTGTGGGTGGATTATGAGCTGATGACGACCGTACCCGGACTGTATGCGCTGGGCGAGGCCAACTTCAGCGATCACGGGGCCAACAGGCTCGGGGCTTCTGCGCTGATGCAGGGTCTGGCCGACGGATATTTTGTTATACCATATACTATTGGAAATTACCTGGCCGGAGAGATCCGTACCGCGCCCATTTCCACCACCCATGCCGCGTTCGAGGCGGCTGAAAAGGCCGTGGCTGACAGGATCAACCAGCTGAAACATATCAATGGCACGCAAAGCCCTGAAAGCTTCCACAAGCGGCTGGGCAAGATCATGTGGGACAAATGCGGTATGGCCAGGAATGAAGCGGGTCTGAAGGAAGCCATCCAGGAGATAAAAGCGTTGAAGGAGGAGTTTTGGCGGGATGTGCGGGTGACGGGAGATATCAATGAGTTCAACCCCGAGCTGGATAAGGCCGGCAGGGTAGCGGATTTCATCGAATTGGGGGAGCTGATGTGTATGGATGCGCTGCAACGGAAGGAGAGCTGTGGAGGTCATTTCCGTGAGGAGATGCAGACAGAGGATGGCGAGGCCAAGCGCGACGATATGAATTTTTCTTTTGTGGCTGCCTGGGAATTCAGGGGAGAGGGTAGTTGGGAGCTTCATAAGGAGACCCTGGAGTTCGATGTAGTTCATCCCAGTCAGCGAAGCTATAAATAGCCAATCAAACAATATGCTATGGAATGGACCTGGTCTGAATGGTTAGAATGGGGCGCCAAGATCGTCGGAGCGCTGGCGACAGGGGCCGGTGTGCTGGTGGCTGCCATCAATTATCTGAACCAGACGAAGCTCAAACGGGCTGAATGGGTGAAGTCGCTGTTCGAAAAATTTTTTGAAAGTTCTGTTTATAAAGAAGTGAGGGGCTGGCTGGATTATGATGAGCTCCCTGGTAAGCTTTCGGGGACCAACCAGCGGGAAAATGAAGAGAAGTTCACGGATTTTTTAAACTTTTTTGAATTCATAGGAGTATTGTATTCGAGGAGGCAGATCAAATTCGAAGAGGTATATGATATCTTCGACTATTACCTGAAGAAGATGAAAGATGATCCAAACTGTCAGGCATGGATCGAAAAATATGGATTTGAAAAATTGAAAGCTCTTTTAGAACGTGTATAGAGATGGCCGATTATTTATTTGTATATGGGACCTTGCGAAAGAATTACGATCTGAAATTAAAGAATAAGGTCGCGGGTCATTTGCAATATGTAGGGCAGGGGAAGGTCGGAGCGTCTTTATACGATATAGGAAGATATCCCGGCGCCATCAGGGACAGTAAGGGAGCCGAGGTCATTGGGGATCTGTTCCTTTTGACCGACCCTGAGCGGGTATTGAAGGTGCTGGACAAGTATGAGGGGCTTAAGGGGCCTGATGACAAAACAGCCGAGTTCGTACGAAAGAAGACCAGTGTGCGGATGCGATCGGGGGAGACAAAGAAGGCCTGGATCTACTGGTACAATTTTGACCTGTCGAAGAAGGTGAAGATCCGGCATAAGGATTATTTGAATTATTTGAAAAACAAGACCATTTAATATATGGAGCATTACACGATGAATCTCACGCTGAAAGTATGGAGGCAAAAGAACAAGAAGGACCGTGGCGGTTTAGAGACCTATTCCGTTAGCGATATTTCTTCGGAAATGTCCTTTTTGGAGATGTTTGATGTCCTGAATGAGCGGCTGGTGAAGGAAGGGAAAGACCCGATTGCCTTTGACCATGACTGCCGGGAAGGCATTTGCGGTATGTGTTCCATGTATATCAATGGCAGGCCGCACGGTCCCTGGGAAGGCACCACCACCTGTCAGCTGCATATGCGGGCTTTCAAGGATGGGGATACCATTGTAGTGGAGCCCTGGAGGGCCAATGCATTCCCAGTCGTCAAGGACCTGGTGGTAGACCGGAGCTCCTTTGACAGGATCATCCAGGCTGGCGGGTACATATCCGTCAATACCGGAAATGCTGTTGATGCCAATGCTATTCCCATCGAGAAGGAAAAGGCTGATACCGCCTTTGCCGCAGCGGCCTGTATCGGCTGCGGGGCCTGTGTGGCGGCGTGCAAGAATTCTTCGGCCCTGTTGTTTGTCTCTGCAAAAGTCTCTCATCTGGCCCTTTTGCCCCAGGGGGGGCCTGAGCGTAAGACCCGGGTGACCGCCATGGTAGCCCAGATGGATAAGGAAGGTTTTGGCAGCTGTACGTCTACCGGAGCCTGTGAAGCCGTCTGCCCCAAGGAGATATCTATCGGTAATATTGCCCGTCTGAATGTGGAATACGGGGTTGCGGGACTTACCAGCGATAAATAAGAACGATCTTTCCCCTTTGGCCGGACATCCTCCGGTAACGGTTATTTTATGCCAAAATTGGCGCAATGTGTCGTACCTTTGCGCCTTCCTGAATGAACCGGAGGTTCATCGTCCGAAGGACAAACATTAGATCCTTCCGGAAAACGGGCTATATTTCAGGAAGACCGTTTTCCGGACATTAAGTATTTTAGCGCATGATCAGAGTGAATAATGTGACCCTTTCGTTTGGAAAGAGGGTTTTATTTGATGAAGTCAATCTCACGTTCAGCAAGGGTAACTGTTATGGTGTCATTGGCGCCAATGGGGCCGGGAAATCCACCTTTTTAAAGATCCTTTCCGGGGAGATAGACCCTACCAAGGGGGCTATTGAAATTGCCCCTGGACAGCGTATGGCCGTATTGAACCAGAACCACTTTGCCTTTGATGAAAACACTGTTTTGCATACTGTCCTGATGGGGCATAAGCATATGTGGGAGATCATGCAGGAACGGGATGCTATTTATGCCAAGGCCGATTTCACGGAAGTAGACGGTATACGGGCAGGCGAGCTGGAGGGCGAGTTTGGTGAGATGGGCGGCTATACTGCCGAGAGCGATGCGGCTGCGTTGCTGAGCGACCTGGGTGTAAAGGAGTCCCTGCACGGCACGTTGATGAAAGAGCTGGCGGGTGCGCTGAAAGTGCGGGTGCTTCTGGCGCAGGCCCTCTTTGGCAATCCGGATATACTCATCCTGGACGAACCTACCAACGACCTGGATGTGGAGACGATCAACTGGCTGGAGAACTTCCTCGCCGACTATGAAAATATCGTCATCGTCGTATCTCACGACCGTCACTTTCTGGATGCCGTATGTACACATGTGGCGGATGTGGACAGGCAGAAAATAAAGATCTTTACGGGTAACTATACTTTCTGGTACGAGTCGTCCCAGCTGATGGCCCGTCAATTGTCCGATAAGAATAAGAAGACAGAGGATAAAAGGGCAGCCTTGCTGGAATTCATTGCACGATTCTCTGCCAATGCCAGCAAGTCCAAACAGGCTACCTCGCGTAAGAAAGCCCTGGAAAAGCTCACTATCGATGAGATCGAACCATCCAACCGCAGATACCCAGGTATTATCTTCAAGCAGCAGCGTGAGGTCGGCAACCAGATCCTGAACATCGAGAAATTATCGAAGAAGGCGGAAGATGGCAGGACCCTTTTCTCCAATGTCAGCTTTAGTGTCAATAAAGGGGATAAGATCGCCTTTGTCAGCAGGGATCATCTGGCGCTGACCAGCTTTTTCGATATCATCAATGGCGACATGCAGGCCGATGGCGGGAAGATCGAATGGGGCACCACTGTGACAAAGGCTTATCTTCCCAATGACAACAGCGAGTTCTTTAAAGGGAAGGACATCAACCTGATGGACTGGCTGCGGCAATATGTGCCTGCCCATGTCACGGATGTAGATGAGCCATTCCTGCGCGGGTTCCTGGGGAAGATGTTATTCAGCGGAGATGAGGTATTGAAAAAGACCTCTGTTCTTTCCGGAGGAGAAAAAGTGCGTTGTATGCTCAGCCGGATGATGCTGCAGGACCCCAATGTGGTCATCCTGGACGAGCCAACCAACCACCTGGACCTGGAATCCATCCAGTCTTTTAACGAAAGCATGAGCAACTTCAAAGGGATCGTCCTTCTGACATCCCATGACCATACCTTTTTACAAACAGTGGCCAATCGTGTCATCGAGCTGACCCCGGGTGGTATCATCGACAGGCTGATGTCCTTTGATGAGTACCTGGCGGATGATCGGGTAAAGCAACTGCGTGAGGAGCTTTATCCCAGGGAAAGACTGGTGAAGGTATAATGTCCGGACAACGGGCCTGAGATCATTGCTTATACAGCGCTTCACGTCGATGTGAGGTCTGGGCCGGCGCGTTCCGGGGTTTGTTCAGCCTGTAAGCCAGACCAAAACTGATCCCTGCCGTCTTGGTCGCGAAATTAAGCTGTCCGTATAACGTATATTGTTCACGTGTATAATGGGTGGTCAGGCATACATAGCTATAAGACATGTAATGCCCGGATTTGTAATCGTACACGTTTGTGTTTGCATAGGGGTCTCCCAGGACCCATCCCAGTGAACCGCGAAATCCAAATTCTCCCAGTTTGGTGCTGCCTATCAGCTCGCTGCTGAAACCCAGGGTCCCATACATAGAGCCGCGGGCTATAATGGAGGCGGCGGTATCAGGGAGCTTTTGCCGGATGGTCCGATACTGGCCGAAGTCGTGGTTGACGGAACCTTCCAGGCCGAAGACCCTCCATTCCCCGCTGTTCATCGGAACGACGATATTGGCCCCTCCATGAAGGCCTAAGGCCCCAAAAAAATGATTACCTGTATAGCTGTTTAGTAGCTGCGGATTGAAAAGCACTGTTGTCTGCACCGGATAAGTACGTACATCGCTGGTATCCCATTGTCCCATGTGGTAGCTGCCAAGGGACAGGTCTCCTCCGCCCCAGACCTGGAGCATGCCCGTGTGATGAGCGATGGTAAAGGAGCTGTGCAAGGCCTTTACATTGTCGTGCCAATTCGTATTGACATTGCCTGTAAAAAAGCCGGCCTCGGCATAGTAGCCCGTATGGGCGCTGTCCGTCACCTGGGGCAGGGGATGGTATTCATTGGCGTATCCGTGGACAGGACTGGCATAATAGGCCTGCTGGGGAGGGCGGCAGCAGGGCAGGGCAAAAAGGCATATTATCGGCAGTAGTAAGGGTAAACTTGTATTCATGTGCTGGGAAAGGGTTTAATTACAGCGATATTGCCTGATTGACAAGGATAACGGGCCCACCGTAACCAGGTATTTGTTAAATATTTACAAATTGGGAGGGGGCGAATACATTAATGTGCCAGAGCGAGTCCGCCAGACAATAAATTCCTATTTTTAAGCATTTTAAGAGAAATCACAGGTTGTTGATTGTAAGGCTGCTTATATTGGGCTTGCTTTGTGGCGTATCCTTTGTGGCGATAGGGCAGCGGCCCCCGCTGGGTTTGCCTTTGCCCGACAGCGCCCGGCATCCATCGGCTGATAGCACCCAACACCCGGCAGACACGGTTCGAAGGGCGGGCGACACATTGCGGCCCCCGAAAGATACCATTCAACCTCCCCGGATCGTCCCGCCCCAGGTTTCGTCGATCCATCAACCCCATCAGCCCCGTCCAGCGGTTTCCAGCCTGTCGAATCTCCACCGGAAGTATATACCCGTAAAGAGTGGCCGAATACCCATCGACTCGTCGAGCATTGTTCCCGGCGCGTTTTTCCCCAAGGATGTCAGCGATACGTCCTATAGCGTTGACTGGGTCAATGGGACACTGACCTGGCTGCACCCTCCTCCCGGACAGGACAGTATCCTGGTGGTATACCGCAGCCTGCCATATCGTATGAATGCGCCTGCCAGGCATTTCAGCTATGATAGTATCGAGAACCATTTTTTGGCCAGCCCCTATGTATTCAATGGCGGGTCCAGGATGATGAATAACGATAACTTTTTCAATTTCGGCAATATCACTTACAATGGCAGCTTTGGGCGCAGCATCACTTTTGGCAACAGCCAGGACGCCGTGGTTACATCCAACCTCAACCTGCAGATCAGCGGCTATCTGGCTGACAGCATCCAAATATCCGCTGCCATCACCGACAACAATATCCCCATCCAGCCGGACGGCACTACGGCCGACCTGAATGAGTTAGACAAGATCTTCCTTCAATTTTCAAAGAAGAACTGGGCCCTGTCCATGGGGGATATCGACCTTCGGCAGAATCAGAACTATTTTCTTAATTTTTACAAGCGGATGCAGGGCGCCTCCTTCGAAACCACTAACCAGATCTCGAAGAATTTTTCCAATAAGACCCTTGTCAGCGCAGCCATTGCCAAGGGAAAGTTCACCCGGAACATCTTTCAGGGATTGGAGGGGAACCAGGGACCTTATAAACTACAGGGCGCGAATGGAGAGCTTTATTTTATCGTGCTGGCGGGAACGGAAAAGGTATACATCGACGGGCAGCTGATGCAAAGGGGGGAGGATCAGGATTATGTGATCAACTACAATACCGCTGAGGTAGCATTCACGGCCAATCGTATGATCACGCAGGATGCCCGTATACAGGTGGAATTCGAATATGCGGACAGGAACTATCTCAATGTGAACCTTTATCTCTATGACGAAGCTGTTCTGAGCAATAAGCTAAAGGTCCGGATGGGGCTGTTCAGCAACAGCGATTCCCGGAACTCGCCTATCAACCAAAGCCTCACCGCCGACCAGGGGAAATTCCTGAACAGGCTGGGGGATAGCATCACCCATGCTTTTTATCCTGTCGCCAATGTGGATACCTTCGCAGCAGGAAAGATACTTTACAAGAAAGTGGACACTACCTATAAGAATGCGGCAGGCGTCACCGTACATGACTCTGTCTATATATTTTCCACGGACAACACCGTCACCCTGTACAATCTGTCCTTTGCCAATGTAGGACCTGGCTATGGCAACTATGTACAGGACCTCAATGGCGTTAACGGGAATGTATATAACTGGGTAGCTCCCGTCAACGGCCAGATGCAAGGCTCCTATGAGGCAGCACAATTCCTGGTAACGCCCAAGACCCAGCAGGTAATGACCGTGGGCGCGGACTATACGCCGAACAAGCGTACGGCGCTGAGCGCGGAAGTTGCCAAGAGCCATTATGATGTCAACACGCTGTCCTCCATCGACAAGGGCAACGATGACGGCTATGCGGCCAGGTTCTCCTTTAAAAACTCGTTGCCGATGGGGGCTGCCATCCGGGGGCGGGAGCTAACATCTAACGTTGGATATGAGTATGTGCAAAATAATTTCAAACCTCTCGAGCGTCTGCGTTCCGTGGAGTTCAACCGGGACTGGGGGTTGTCGTTGAATGCGGCAACTGCCACCGAGAAGATATATAATGCGGGTCTGCAGCTGGGCGATAAAAAGCTGAACCTCCTGCGATACGACATCGGGCGGTACGAGCGGGGGGATGGGTTCAGCGGCACGCGCCATATTTTTACGCAAAAGCAAAACATCAAGGGATGGCATTTGAATGATCAGCTGAGCATTACCAGCACCGACAGCGTTACGTATAAAGGGTCCTATATTCGTCCAACGATCGACCTGTCCAAGCAATTTACCCATCTGAAGAACTATACGATCGGGGCTACCTGGTCCATGGAGAGCAACCAGCAGCGGGACAAGCAGACCGATACCATCACTTCGACGAGCTACGCTTTTCAAACCTTCCAGGCATATCTCAGAAGCGCCGACAATAAGCAAAATCATTGGGGGATGTCCTTTACCACCCGGGAGAACAGCTACCCTTATGGCAAGTCCCTGATCATAGGGGACAGGAGCAGGACCTTTAATTTTACCGTCGACCTCCTGAAGAACCCCCATCACCAGTTCCATTTGAATGCCACCTATCGCAAGCTGGACATCGTTCGGAGCGGTCTGACAAACCAGACGGCGGATAACAGCCTGTTGGGACGGGCGGAATATCTTTTCAACGAGTGGAAAGGATTATTGAAGGGGAATGTGCTGTATGAGGTGGGGTCCGGCCAGGAGCAGAAGAAGAATTTTACCTATCTGCAGGTCCCCGCAGGGACCGGACAATATGCGTGGATCGATGTGAATAAAGACGGCATCCAACAGCTCACCGAATTTGTATTGGCGCAGTTCCAGGATCAGGCGCAGTATATAAAAGTGTATACTCCCAGCAATGAGTACATCAAGGCCAATTATAACACCTTCAACTATAGCGTCACATTAAATCCCCGTAGCGTAATGGATATGGCAAAAGGAAGCTCTTTCAGCCGTCTGCTGGGGAGGATCGTGCTTCAATCCTCGCTGCAGCTGTCCCAGAAACAGCAGGCAAAGGGGGTAGTGCAGTTGAACCCATTCAAGGCCCCCCTGGATGATACGTCCCTTATCACCCGTACGATGATTGTCGTGAACACTTTTTCGTTCAACAGGACCGACCCGCACTGGGGTGTCGATATCAGCAATACCCGTAATGGGGCCAAGAGCCTGCTGACCTACGGATATGAGACCAGGCAGCTGGTCGAGTGGATGGCACGGATAAGGATCAATATCAACCGGAGAGTGGCTTTTAATACCGTCCTGCGGCAGGGGACCAATCAGCTGAGCAATACAGGCGCTAATTTCGACAGCAGCAATTATCATCTGAAACAGTTCTCCACAGAGCCGAATATCACCTATACCAAGGGCGCCAATTTCCGCATCGGCATGGGATATAAGCTAAGCACCAAGGTGAATGACCCCGAGTTTGGCGGGCAGCATTATACTTCCAGCGCGTACAATATGGAATTCAAGTACAATATCGTTCAGAGCACGTCCATACAATCGAAGTTCACCTATAATCAGATAGCGTATAAGCTGAAGGACGGCAGCGCCGCGAGCTCGAGCTCTTCGATATCCTATGTGATTTTGGAGGGATTGATGCCCGGGAAGAACTATTTATGGAATGTGGATCTTACGAAGAAACTGGGCAGCAGCCTGGAGCTAAGCATTCAGTATGAGGGAAGGAAGGCGGGGGATGCGAATATTGTGCATACCGGCCGGGCGGCGTTGAGGGCATTATTATAAAATGTGCGGGAATTGGTCTTGACAAAAAATTCAGGTGCTCCTGGAATGAAAAAGGGTCGTCTTGCGACGACCCCTTAGTATTGTTATTTGAGAATTCTAACCAAATAAACCACCTTTCTTCAGCTCACGAGTTCCTTCTCCGATCTTGAAACCATTGTGGTAGATCTCGATCTTGTAGTTACCTCTCTGGAATTCGCTGTTTTGTTTCCAGGCGAACTGTACAGATTTGTTCTTACCGGATTCGAAGTCTACAGGGACTTTTGCAGTGTAAACCTTGTCGCCTTCGTCACGAGTGGTGAAGGTGCCGGAACCCAGGGCAGGTACAGAGATGGGCTTGCCATCGGGGCCAGTGATACATACGTATACATCTGTCTGACCAGTCTGAGCGATGCGGTTGGATACGTCAAAACCAATTACCAGCTTGTTTACTTTACGGGCAGTGGTAGTTTCCTTGTCCTTGCCGTCCTTCCTTTCATGCATAGGCGTGACGGAAATGTTGGAGGCGTTGAGGGTAGAGGCGATGTCTACTTTCTTTTCAAGGTCCTGCTTAGCCGTAGTAGTTGTCTGCAGGTCGGTCGTCAGCTTTTCTTTGTCAGCAGTCAGCGCTGTCTTATCAGCTGTAAGCTGCTGATTGTCCTGGGTCAGCTGGGCAACCTGTTGTTCCAGGCTGCTGACCTTGTCGTTCAATTCCTTGATCAGGTCTTCGGCCTTTTTCTTTTCGGCCTCGGTCATATGCTCTTTCTTCAACAGACCGCGGATATTGCTTTTCAGTTTTGCGATCTGGCTATTGCCTTCAGCCAGCTGGCCTTGTAATTTGTTGTTGGTGCCGGTGAGGGAATCCAGTCTTACGAGGGCGTCATCGAAATTCTTCTGTAATTGTCCTTTCTCGTCAGAAACCTTTGCAATTTGAGCTTGCTGTTGGGTTTGAACCTGCTCTTGTTTGTTGTTGTTCCAAAGCAGATAGCCCCAAGTGCCTAAGAAGCCGGCGGCCAGTAAGCCAATGACCAGGTTCTTGTAATCCTTTTTAGGAGGTTGACTTTGGGGAGTCGCTGATGGATAATTGGTTGTCGTACTCATGGTTTATTGTTTTTTCAATAGTTATGAAATAAAGACTTTCTAATCTGGGGAATTTTGTTTTTTTGAGTTACAATTCTCCTTTTGTCTAAAACCGTGCCAAAATCATTTTATTGTCCTGGAGTCATTGATTATTATAGAATTATGTACATTTGACCAATAATTTTAGCAGAATGTCCGTTGAAAAGATACTTGCAGACTGGAGAAAATCGAAGTTCAAGCCCGTCTATTGGCTGGAGGGGGAAGAGGAATATTATATAGACAAGCTGGTGGAGTATGCGGAGCATCAGATATTATCCGAAGCAGAGGCTGGATTTAATTTAACTGTCTTTTACGGTAAGGATGCAGATTGGACGGCTGTCATCAATGCATGCCGGCGTTATCCCATGTTTGCGGAAAGACAGGTGGTGTTGTTGAAAGAGGCGCAGCAGATGCGTGATATCGACAAGCTGGAAGCATATATCGAGAAGCCGCTGACATCGACCGTGTTTGTCGTATCCTATAAGGAAAAGAAAGTGGATGGTCGCAGCAAGCTGGCCAAGCTGCTGAAGGAGAAGGCGGAGCTTTTTACCACGAAGAAGCTGTATGATAACCAGCTGCCGGATTGGACCGGCGAGCTGGTGAAGTCAAAGGGGTATACGATCACGCAGAAAGCATTGTTGTTACTGGTAGATCACATCGGCAATGACCTGAGCAGGATAGACAATGAAGTGGACAAGCTCCTGGTGAATCTCACCGGCAGGAATAATATCACAGAGGACGATATTGAAAAATATGTAGGCGTCAGCAAGGAATACAATGTGTTCGAGCTGCAGGATGCGTTTGCCAAGCGGGACAAGGTCAAGGCCATGCGTATCATTCAATATTTCGAGAGCAACCCCAAGGCGGCGCCTATTCAGCTGATCCTGCCCAGTCTCTATAATTTCTTCAGCAAGGCCTATATGATCTTTGGCCAGTCCGCATCGGATGAGAAGAGCGTGGCCGCGGCCATTGGCGTGAATCCATTTTTTGTAAAGGACTATCTGGCGGCCACACGCAACTATGGTTATACAGGTATCGAGCAGGGGCTGCTGCTGCTGCATGCGTATAATCTCAAGAGCGTGGGAGTAGGCAGCGTCGGTGCGGAAGATGGGGCGCTGTTAAAAGAGCTGGCGGTAAAGATCATGTCCTGACCCGGCCCGTGTGTTGGCCGCGTTAGCCGAGGACAGCCAGGGCATTTTCCCTGTCCTTTGCCAATTGTTGTTTCAGGGCGTCCAGTCCTGCAAATTTCACTTCGCCCCGAAGATGTTTTTTTATGAAGATGCGGAGTGTCTTCCCATACAGGTCGCCGTCGAAGTCGAAGATATTCACCTCTATCACCCGGCGGGTACCGTCCACCGTGGGGCGTACGCCGATGTTCATCATGCCTTTCATGGGCCGTGGGGCGTCGAGCGGAGTGGTTTCTTCCGCTATTTCCACGGCATATACACCGTCGCCCGGAATAAGCTTTTCGGTGTCGTCTACCTGCAGATTGGCAGTGGGGTAGCCGATGGTGCGTCCCAGCTTATTGCCTTCTATC
>Ga0105239_10001036_pt1 | contig 38738 bp, 33 predicted proteins | sample KBSC44metaG_FD_92761 | JGI IMG/M metagenome (GOLD analysis project Ga0105239, IMG submission 92761) | Corn rhizosphere microbial communities from Kellogg Biological Station, Michigan, USA - KBS C4-4 metaG | ecosystem: Host-associated > Plants > Roots > Rhizosphere > Soil | place: Michigan, USA... | reverse complement strand
TGGAGGTTGGATTTCGGGGCTGCTTCCATGGCAATAAGCCTACCATGAAAGGATGGCAAACCTCCTCGAGGATCTATTGCTATGGCACGAATCGTAAGTTTCGTTGGAAGCAGTAATGAATGGCTGCTTGTTGTCGATTCTCGAAGGTTCAGCTACTAAGCGAAGACATTGAAGTGAAGGGAGGTCTTATTTAGGGGACTGTCCCAAATGATACTGGCGCCTTGGCACTCGTCACTGACCAGTCTCCTTGATGGATAGTTGAGCCAATCAGCATTTGAAAGGAATCTCCTGAGGCCAACTGTTCTGGAGCTTTGTCCTTTGTAGTTCCCCGTCACGCTCACTGCTTTCGAACCTTTCTACTCGTATGCCGTTCTCAGGGCGCGCCGAACCCTTTGGCGTAGATTGAAATCAATCATACGTAGTCTGACTTTTGGCTCGAGCTAGAATGACACAGCCGATCAGTCCACAGAAGGTAGGGACAATGAGTAGCCATCTGCGACCCCAGTACTAAGTAGTCCGCCACCTGGGCCATCGGAGGACTCAAGCAGGTGATCATAATGACAGTGCAGGCGACAATCCGAATACTGTCTTGCGAATCGCCAACCACACTCGCAATAGTGCCCCTCAATGAACCACTACCGACAAGGTTCACTAGTTGGGCGACATAGACCAGTGACAATGTGAAGAGTACCATGTACGTTCTCCAATCGATCTTGGGAGAGATCACTTCATGATGATTTGTTGATTCAATACGAGCCTGGCTTGCTTTGGGTTCATCCATGGCGCCCATCTGGGGGTCGTGGGCATCAGCCGAGCTGTGGCTTATAATGACGGATGCAATGTCTGGGGCCAGGCTGAGGTGTCAGAGCACCAAGTGTTTGCAGTTTCTTAAGGAAGGAAAGGTCGAAAGGAGCCAGAAGGTGTCGGTGTATGGTTTTCAATGTGTCTAGAAAGCCGGAAAAGCCTCTTTCACATAGGAATTGACGTGCCTGCCAAAGAGGGGTTTTCGGAACATGAAGAAATCGTAGCGGGCATCTGGACCGTGTCCATTCCTACTGTGCTGGTAGGTAGGGTGGTAGGTAGTAATCGAGACTCTTACTTGGCAGCTATAACTACCAGCGGGGATGCCTGTGTCGCCGACAGATCGAACAACCGGGCGCACGGAGAAAGGGAGAGATGGAGTAGCGTCTACAGTTTCTAAACATGAGATCGCTTCTCTGACTCGTATGATACTTGACTAGCGTGATGAAGAAAGCATCAAAGCACAAATGGGAAGCTGATTCACCCATAACCTGACCAGTAGAGCACGCATAGTGTCTTCGGTGAAGAAGGGAAAATCTTGGAGTCGCTCGGTAGGGGTGGAAGCAGCCAATGATGATAGATCCCGAGGCTGCGGCCTTGAAGGGACAAACAAGGCCTCTGTCGGGATGGACTATGATTGGCAGGAATCGCCATCCCGAACCAGGCCAGCTTACAAATAACTGTGTAGAGCAGGATTATCTACCAAAAAGCATCCTGTTCTCGGACTGCCGTTGAGTGCCAGGTTGCAGTCGTAAACCTGGCGTAGTCGACAACTCATGATCCCGTGCGTTGACCGAGGGTGGCGGGGCTTTTGCAATCGGCTCGGAAGGGTGATATAATATCCACTGGGCATCCTTCTATAGAGCTAAAGTGCACCATATTGTCATAGCCTGGTACACATACTACTTGAAAATCCAGGCACCCTTTTCTCACTGAATCATCAACTAATAGCAAATCCTTCCTAGATTTTTGCCTAACAATACTGTTTTCCTATCAAATTTTTCGCAACAGCCAACTCCAGATCGCAGCAAGGATGACCTCCTCGAAGCCAGACGTACCACCTCTCCCCGACCCTCAAAGGCATATTACGGACAATGACGAAGAGGCTAAATCCTTCTTCTCGAAAGCAATTCCTACGGCACTGCCCGTGATCAACAAACTCGGCACGGCCCATCAACGACTTGGCTATCTTGTGCCCCCAGGTCCCGCGACGCTTACAAATCAGGCAGATCTCAAAATGTATGCGGCTTCGTTGGAGAGCTTGCCTCCTCTTGTACCTCCTGGGGGCGTTGCTGCGGTCTGGTACATCGACACGCCGCCCGGCGTTGAAAGCCCTATGCACCGCACCGTCAGCTTGGACATAGTCATCCAGTGTGAGGGAGAAGTCGAGCTCACATTGGAGAGCGGTGAGAAACGCATTATGAAGCCAGGGGATTTGACCATCCAGAGATCGACCTTGCATGCATGGCGAAACACAAGTTCTGAGAAGTGGTCGCGCATGGTTGGTATCGTAGTTGCGTGCCAGCCCGTGGAGGCTGGGGGGCAAGTCCTAGGTCCGGAGTTTCCAAGTCATTAAAGACCGGAGTCTATGTAGGAGGATAGTACAAGTGCTGATACGTTGACGGTCTACCTTTTTTTTCCTGTTCAGCGGAGAAGTGAGCGTAGCAGAGCAAACGTTTCGCGAACAGATCTACCAGGGACAGCGTGTGATTCGTATGCTTTTCCGTGGAAGATATTCATTTCAAGCAAGGATTTACTTTATTGTGATTTTATTGCCTCTTGTGTATTTGCCACGACCGAAGGAGAGATTCTTCCACTCATACGTCTCCCAGCGTGGACATTGACAATCTCCTCCGCAGTATCAGAGGTAGCATGCAACGTAAGTTTATGGGACCACCCTGACTCCCTGATGGCCAAGGGGAGTGAATTAGCTGAATTGCCAACAGCACACCAAGACTCCATCCACAGGAGACAAGTGAAATTACCGGTGGTAGCACGGTACCGGCACAAAATATGAAGCTTCGGGCTTGTTTCTGTGTTGAGAAACAATAATTTCGTCGGTATGGTAAAGTCTCGACCCTAGGTTCCGTGTGATATTGAGCGCATGAAGAAATCTGATTACAAGACGTTCCTTAGGTAGCGCTCCGAGTGTGGGTGGGTCCTATTCACTATTTCCCCGAAGTGGGTGGCGCAACGTCTTACGTGGTAGGAAGCCGCGATTTCTTCGACCGCAAGTTTACTCCCATGAAAGTGAAACTCCAAGATACCCGGGGTAGAGAGGCAGACTTCTCTCTTGAGAAGCAAAGATTTCAATGGATTACACATGCGAGTGAACAGGGAGATTTCGGTGATGATGCGTGCACGTATCCGAAGCCTCTATTATGCCGAGACGGAGGGCCTCATCCGGCGTGTGTAAGTGTATTTCAAAACCGGTACTTTGCTTCAGAAATGCGACCTAACGAAGTGCTCCTGATTACCATCTTTGATACCAACAAGACGGCCGAGGGTATTAATTTCCACGCCGAGTGGTTCACTCGGCATTCCCCCACGAGAGCGGACAAGAGACATCGCCAAGGGAGAGCATCGAGTTCCGGGCGTTGGTTGCATGGGAAGATCAGAAGGCTGAAGAGCCCTAGATGATGCCTCCTGGTGAAGACAAGAGAACAGAGTATCGTCATTGGCATTTGCCGACAATAATGTATGTGGGCGCCAGCCAGATCCTCCCCCTTAGCGGCTTCTTTTCCGCGCGACGAGTCACGACAAATAGAATCACTATTTCTGAAACCACTTCGTGTTCATGGTGAAATCTTATGATTTGACCTTAAATTTCCTCTTGGCCAAGCCCACGTCGTTGAGTCACAGCAATTGACTTTGTGAGAAGTGCATATTTACTACTACTTTGACATATAGCAGATCGTGAAAGGATTATAGCAGGCCAGTACTAAGTAGCTCCAGAAGCGTAAGAGAGCCAGCAAGGAGGTGAGGTCTTCGAGGAGTTCTGTGTGGAATGTCGGAGGGAACAACAGGGTGTAAGGTAGCATTCCATGCACGACCGAAGAACCGACAATGTGGGCCCTAGATGTCTTGTCCTCGTCAAGTGGAATAGACATGCTCAAACAACATGACTTCCTGTCAGCAGACGACCGTTTGCATTTCACAGGACAATCGCTTCGTAGATCTCCAAATGGAGAGCGTGGAGGCGGGGTCGAGGCAACTGGCCGAGCTCCTCAGACTTGCTTTGAAGATTTGCAGTGCCATGTGTGGGGACGCAACCTGGACTGCTGTCGGACTGGTGAGAAAGGTGGGTATGAGAGATCGAGTTTTGTATTGCACAGGTCGACCGCGGTGGTGTCGACACGGACTCAGACCACGAAGAGCCGTGACTTTCCGCCCCTTTCCAGGAACAAACCGCCCTTACCTACCACAGACCACCGCTCGTAGCCTCGTACCTCGACCACGTGAGTCCCATGGAGATACAGCCTCGCTTAGTCAGTGATACCTAGAAAAGCAGCGGGTATTTCGTGCCCGAAGTTCTATCGTACCAGTAGTTGAGCTTCACCGTAGTAGCATGGACCCGGATGTCGGGTAAGGGCTAATTATCACTCTCCCGCCAGAAGCAACAACACTCACTTTTGCCCCCCCTCTCCGCCCTTCGCACACACATGCGAATTGCTATTACAAACTGCCTAGTTAAGTACCAAGGTACTCCGTAACGTAGCTGGGGGGGTTCGGGTGCTACTATTTCTTCTCAAGAGCGCGAAAGTGCAGAGGATTTAACGGCTTAGGCTAAACTGAAGGGTGGTGACAATTTTATTTTTTTTCTCCCCATTATTATTATCTTCTGATCTTACAATTACATACATACGTAGACAGCATTGGAGTCGTGCAGGTCGTACAGCTGGGAAAGAAGGGCGAGTGGGGGGTTGAATTTTACATCGAGAAACTACTTATCTGGGTTCTCCCGCGACCACCACCGACACCAGCCAACGGAGACACCTATCCCGGATCATCCAGCAATTATTGCAAGCACGCGCTTCCGACAAGATGGCCCACGAAGAATTAAATTCTCTATGGGACAGCGTGCCGTGGCAAGAATGGACGGACTCGCCAGACGCATCGAGCTCGACGGAGGTCGTCGGTTGGTACAAGCCGTCCGTGCCATATGTCAAGGGAGGACATGAGCTGCAGACTCTTGACCTGTGGCTTCCCTCGCCATCGCTCTCCACACCATCAACAGAGGGCGAGCAGGACGCGCCGGAGCAAGTCCTCCTATCCCAAAAGAACAATACCGCGAACAAAGACTGGATCGTGTACATCCACGGCGGCGCGTGGTGCGACCCCCACATCCGCGCGCACTCGTTCGGCTTCACGCTGCACCATCTGCTCAACAAATTCCCCTCGGCGTTTCACAACATCGCGGGCATCGCTTCGCTGAACTATACGCTTTCACCCAGTGAGCACCATGGCGGTGGAACGCCAAGTCGCTCCGGGAAACATCCCGACCATATCGTCGATGTGCTGCGCGGGTTGGCGTTTATTCAAAATGTCGCAGGGTTCAAGGAGAATTATGTCTTATTGGGACATAGCTGTGGAGCTACGCTGGCGTTTCAGGTGCTCATGAACGTGGCGCGTTGGTCACCATCTCCGGAACCACCGTCTGCCACAGCAAAAGTTGCACATGTCGCCAAACCCTCCACGGTCATCGGCCTCGATGGACTGTACGACCTGCCAGGACTGATCAAAGATCCAGGCGAGAAGCATGCGAGATGGATTCCAGAGTACGAGGCATTCACCCGGTTTGCGTTTGGTGACAACCAGAAAACGTGGTACGACATCAGTCCTGTATCAGTAAAGGACTGGGTGGCAGAATGGGGACCCGAGCACGGCACGGTGGTGCTCGTGCAGAGCAAAGACGACACCTTGGTCCCGTATCGGCAGCTCGAGGGCATGCGGGAAGCGTTGAAGCCACCAGCCGTGGATGAGTCTATCGTCGTCTTCGAGCTCCCCGCCAAAGGCGATCATGACTCGCTGTGGCAGACGGGTGACCAGATTGCGGGGATTATTGATGAGGTCCTGAAGAGACGCCGGCACTGATAAATTGAGTTTGAGAGGTTTTGGGGGGGCAGCCCAATTTTCAATAGAAGCCCATTTTCAAATCCATAATTTCCCTTCCGAATTCACCCCAAGTCCCAAAGAGCATCACTGTCAAACGTGAAATTCTCCGAGATCTGCATCGCGAAGTTATCCCAGCCGAACATGCCGAAATCAAAGCCACCGCCGCCGTCGACGGGGAGCTGCGACGCATCGAACAGCTGGAACGGCTGCGGCGGGTAGTCGCTGTCGCCCAGCGGGCCCACGTCCTCAGCGGCAAGCGTACTCGACGCGGCGTCGACCAGTTCCTGGGACAGCGTCTGCGGCGAGAAGGTCGACTGCGAGGGATTCGCGCCGTTGGAACCGGAGTTCATGTTCATGTCGAGCTTGAGGATCTGGTTGACGTATTTGTTCTGGGAGCGCCGCTTCTCGCGCGCCAGGTGTTGTCGGTGTCGTTGGATGGCGTCTGCGAACCCGGTCAGGATCTCGTGGTAGTGCTCGGCCTGTGGGCTGTGGTCCGATAGTTTCTTGAGGACTTCGCGCGCCCCGTTGAAGGACTCGTCCATTTCGAATTTCGGCTCGGCTTGCACGAACATCGAGAAGCCGATTACGAGGCCTGCGGCGAACATCCATGCTCTGTGGAAGTCGAAGGGTAACAGGTTAGTGATTTCAGCAGAAAAGGGATTCATTTGGGGAAGGGAGGGGAGGGGGGGAATGTACTTCATTAAAGGCATGGCATTCAGGAAGAGCCCGGATTGCAGTGCTTCGTGGCAGATCTGCGCCATGTACACCGCTGAATCCAGACATGCCTCAGCCATGCTGACGATCTCAGCCTGTTCTCTGGCCGTCGTAGGCGTATCGGGAATCTCAGCAGTGCTGCCAGGAAGATTTGCCATCAGATGCGAGATCAAGAAAGGACGCGTCACAAGCATAACGGCAAAGTAGTAGACACAAGCCACATGGATATTTCCAATGACTCGTTCCTGGTCCAACACCGTGAGCGGAGTATCGGATTCTTTGGTAAATCGCTTGATCTCGTTGGGCAGGCTGGAACTCCAGTCTCTCAACCGTTTGAGGGTCTGGTCTGCGAATTGTAGATCCACGGTGTTGTCGGCTTCGAGAGTCTGCATGATCTCAGCGATGAGAGAGCAGGCTCCGAAACTCGCGTTGAGTGCCATATCTCGTGGGGTGCCAGTGTGAGTATGGAGGTTGTTGAAGGCCGTGTTGTCGATTCGCATCATTGGTGTAGATAATGGGCGTCCGAGAATGGAGCTCACCAGGACGTCAAGAATGCGAAGACTCTTTAAGGTACGCAATCTATGTCGGAATGTTAGCGATGAAAATGAGAGTGCCATGTATGTGATTCAGACTGACCTGATACTCTGCACCTGTGTAGGAAAGTGTCGATACTGTTCGGTGACATGGAGGCCGAGGGCCGAAGCGGCCTTCGACGCCACTCCAAGGTACATAAACGCCGCATTCCTACGGCAAGCTCCCAACATGTAGAAAGCCATGAGGAGAAAGCAGCGCACCATGTCGAGACAAGGGTCTTCCAGCATGCCTGCCAGCGCAGCTTTCTGTGCACGGGTGAAACATCTCACTGCATAGCGCAGATCGGTCGGGCTTGAGGCGCGGCATTGGCCGCCAATAGCGACGATCAAATCAAAGGCGATGGCGGCAAATCCCTGGCTGTTATCGTTCGGAGTGCTGATGGTCGCGAGGTATGTTGATGTCTCTTCTCGTGAGTAGAGGTCGAGGAGGCCGCTGGTCTGGAACAACATGTCAGTATCGGAGAACGGGTAGGCGGTGTAAGGTGAAAGGACGGAGCAAGATCAATCGACAAGATCACAACATGCCACGAGACACGGCTTGGTTGATGAGGCTGAGGAAGATAACAACTCACAGCAGCATAGTAAGCCTCGACCAGAGTCCGCTTGCAATCATCGCTCTCGTTGAAAGTACTCGAGCCATCTTCTGGACTATTGATCTCGAGCATGAGATGTCGGCGGGCATTTTCGGTGAAGATAGATGGGCCCATCTGCTGTCTGATGGTATGACGCAGAAACTGCAAGAACGACAGCGATGCTGTCTTTCCAATGTACACTGAGAGGAGTTACTTTGAGGGAATCCTAACGCCAGGAGGTGGTCCAGGCGAAGTAGGTGGCGAAAAGAACTTACCTTGCTCTCCCTTAGAGCTCAATAGTAAACGATCCCTCGTGATTCTCTGAGGGAAGGTAGTCTTTTCGAGCAAGCCATTCGGGCCCTGGTCGGCAAAGCTGTCCGGAATGTCATATTGAGGAGTTTGGTTGTGATTCTGATTCTGGTTGTTATTGGTGTGATTCTGGTTCTGATTCTGGTTCTGATTCTGGGTCTGGGTCTGGGTCTGCTCCTGGTCTGTCAAACTTGACTGGGAATGACTGGACGGTGGAACAATTGAAGTGACTGATTGTCGATGGGTGCTAGTTGAAGCACGGCGTCGAGATGTGCGATTAGCATAGACGGAATCCTCGTATGTACAGGCCGAAGCATTGTTGCGTCTAGAACAATGCGCACATGGTAACTGGGCATCGCATCTCTTTTTGGAGAATTTGCAGGGCAGGCAAGCTTTGGCTGCTCTTTGCCTGTCCTCAGGGCGGACCTTTGGTCGGGGCATCTTGCCGGGAGTTGCTGGTCATCAAGACAATTCGGAGCAGGAAGAGGAATATTGAGATTGATCGCGGCCAGGGGTGGTGGGAATGGCCACAGCATGCAAATGTTGCTTGCTTCAAAGCAGGATGGAGATATGTATGTATGTATGTATGTACTGTAGTATGTACTGTAGTAGGTGGGTGGAGTTGCGGGGGCCAGGGAGAAGAAGCACTGATAAGAAGTCTGAAGGACTCAGTTCGGTTCAGATAACCAAGAACAAGAGCCACGAGCCACGCCTGGATACTGGATACTTGCAGCCCCCAGTTGGTCTTTGGGCGGCTGATAAGCACCTTGGGGCCCTCGACGATCACATCCCCACCTGGAGGAATGGCCATTCCGTCCTCGGCTCGGAAACAGATATCGTCTGTGTGCCTAAAGCAAACTCAAATTCTCCTCTCTCAACGCCTAGCCTTTAACTAAAGACGGAGGGCGAGGCCGTTGACTAACTAACTACATAACTAGATCCATACCCCGGACTTTTTGGTGGCCTCGGATAACGCCAGGTTCTCGATCCGGGGGTGCCTACTAAGATCAAGTCTTGATGAAGGCTGGGGTAGGTCACTAAGAACTTGGTGCTCGCTGTAGAGTAGGCCAAAGTATCAACGAAAATATATACTCGTAATTATACCCAGGTGCTCGTAGGCTAGGTAGAGAAGGGATATTCCATACTATACCAGTTTGGTAACATGGGGATTGGCCTTGAAAACATAATTCCCTGTCGACATGCAAAGTGGCTCCTTTGCACGCCTTCCACAGACCTGCTTGGGCTATGGAAAATGCTGTAAACACATATGGTCTATGGTACAGAGAGAGCCCTTCCACAATAAATGCCTCCTGAGTCCTCGTAAAAGATTGTATGCGCTCCACGTCCACAATCTCCGAGCGTGAAATAACAACTCAAACCAACCTCATGCACTGGAATCCTTGTACTCGCCCAATTTAAACAGCTTCTTCGCATTATCCTTGCCGATCTTTCTCCGGTCGACGTCGTTGATCTCAGCCTTGTCGAACCAGTCGCAGGCATCATGGAAGTTCTCAAACGGATAGTCAATCGAGAACAATATCCGGTCCGCGCCCACTTCGGTGAGACAGTAATGCAAGGTGGGTGTCGAGAAGTGTCCGCTCGTGGTGATCCAGATGTTCTGGGCGAAGTACTCGCGGATCGTCTTTTTGCAGGTTTCTTTTAATCCTAGGGGTTTCTGTGGTACCACAGTTAGCATGTCCAGGAGCAGGATAATAATATATCGCGTGATCGCGAAAAGCAATTCCCAGTCTTACCTTCACATCCTCAAACCAGTGATTGATCCGCCACAGGTCGAAGGGAAGATGTTCACCCAGATGGCCAATGACGATCTGCAGCTTGGGATGACGATCGAAGACGCCGTTCGTGACCATGCCGAGGAGGTGAAGACTGACACCCTGTGCGAAACTGAGAGGTGGGCCGACCAACCATTTCCTCTGGGCCCAGAGTTTGTCGTGGATCGTTCCGGTTGGGTTCCGTGGGTGTAGGTAGAAGGGCACATCGAGTTCCGTCACCGTCGACCAGAAGACGTCCCACTCTGGTTGATCATAGAAGATCATGTCGTCTCCATCCGCACCGGCGCGTTGTGTGTCGTTGACGAGTGCTCCTTTGAAGCCATATTCTTTGACGACCCGCCGTAGCTCGTCGGACGCCTGCTTGGGATCGTGCATCGAGAGTGTCCTAGAGGGTGACACGTAAGCATTGATTCCGCTAATCCACACCGTGCTTCCCAAGACGAGGACCGGAAAACTTACGCAAGTGCCGCAAATCGATCTGGATGTGGCTTAATCACAGCAGCGACATAGTCATTGACCTCGGTGGCCAGCGCCTCAGCCTCTTCCTTATTCCACACGTCCTGCACACCGGGCGCCGTATATGACAACACTTGCATCCCAACCCCATATTGGTCCATATACTTTATCCGCTGCTCGGTGATGTCGTTGATCTCAGCGGCATGTTTATCGGGGTCGACCGCGAACAGCCCTGCCCACCATCTCGTCCTTTCCGCGAATCGCGGTAGCGCAAACGCTTCTTCCAATGCGATCTTTCCAAGCATCGTGATGGTGTGGCGGGCGAGGACGGTTGCTGTGGCTGGCTTCTCCTACTATTAGACACAGTTATGATTGATAGATCGATGCTCGTCTTCTTGGAGAAATGCCTGAGTTGCTGCTCACTTGAAGAATCCAAAAAGTTTCAAGGCTGTAAGGAACTTTTTATTCGATTCCGAAAAATTGGCCTCCTCTCAGGAAGAAGGGGCAGATCCCCAACTTTTTGATGGACAAATAACACATCCGACCAGAACTAGAAAGCACCTCGACCTCCCCACGGCGCGCGTCACCGATCTCGTACCGATGCAACCGGCGCATGAAGGCAACCCGGTCTCTTATCCTACGTGCAGCCATTTGATTTGATTTGAGGAACTAAGAGAGGGGTTTGGAGGACAAATTCCGGGGAGGGGGCTGTTACCCGACTTGCGTAGAATGAGCTAACTAGAGGCTGTGGAATATAATAGGAACAGTACTAGCTCGCACATTTGGCGAACGAATACTTTGTTCAGCTTTAGGCTAAGAATCTCGTTCTATCAAGATCATTGGCCGCAACGGCGCTGTTGGAGTGGAAGCTGTTAGCCTCCCTTGTGTTGGTAGAGGTCCTTACCCGCCAGTGCGCGGGCCGCAATCCTCGGAGGGCGCTGGGGTGTTCCACTGCATGTCGGAAAGGAAACATACGACTTGCAGGCTATCTAGGGTGGAGGTCGTACAATCATGCATGCCATGGATATATCGGCATAGAACTGTAGCCCGAGTTTGCTGTCAGGCTGATTGGGTTGGCGGCTGCCTGTCCCTTGCGGAGTACACTTTGATGTCTGCTTAATCGATAAGAAGAAATACTTTTATACTCTAGAGTCTGTAAGGAGGCTTCCATTCTTGTACCGAGTATCCCGGCATCTCTGTTGGCGGTGCTATCAATCGCTATGAGGAGTCGCCTTGAGCATTGCCCACAGCTTGCCACGCCGCGTGAGCAGCTCAGCATATGACCCTTGTTCAGCCACACTACCTCTATCCATGACAATCACTTGATCGGCAAAGCTCATCATTTCTTTCGCATGTGTCACTACAATGACCGTTAAACGCCCCTTCATCTCCCGAATCAATTGTATCACGCTGTTCCTGATGATTTTCGCACTTTCATGGTCCAACGCGCTTGTCGCCTCGTCGAGAATGAGAACCCGAGGATTTCGAATCAATGCTCTTGCAATCACCACCCGCTGGGCTTGGCCACCGGACATACCCATTCCTCCCTCACCAATAGTGGTTGCGTATCCTTGTGGGAGAGATTGGATGAATTCATGGATCCCAGCCATTTGTGCCGCCGCCTCGATCCTAGAGGCCGAAATCAGGCCAGAATCTTCTTGCAATCCGTAGACGATATTCTCCCGCACAGTACCAGGAAGGAGAACTGGAGTTTGCGGTATCATAGAAATCATTGAGCGTAGAATAGGTAGGTTCAGAGTCCTGATATCGCGGCCTGACAGTGTTAGCGAAGGTGGGTCCCACGAAGAGTCTGTGGGGGATTGTGCCATCGTGTCCGCTGTTGCTGGGTAGAGGCCAAGGATAAGAGATGCAATTGTGGACTTTCCCGAACCTGACTCTCCAACGATAACTGTGCACCTGCCAGGTGGTATTGTCAAGTTTAAACGTACCAATGCCGCCACATCTGGTCGCGCAGGGTAACGGAATGTTTGGTTGATGAAGTGTATTGGGCCTGAGAGTGTTGTAGGGTCATTTATGTCAAGCGAGATCTCTCCTCTCTCCTCGTGTGAATGCACCGGTATTCGAGCAAGATCTAGCAGGCGACTGGCAGTATCCACTGCAGAATTCATTTGAGGGATGCAGACCATGATAGCCGTCGTGGTCATGCCACAAAACACCAATAGGGCAAACACTGTCAAAATGGACGTGACTGAACATTCTTGGTGCTTTGCAAGGTATCCTCCATACCAGAACATGAAAGCAGTAAGAAAGTGGATAGAGGATTCTGATAACCCGTAGAATATTCCGCTGAAGATGGCACGGCGACGTCCTGTACTAAAGGCGTCCTGTGTCGCCAATTTGTATTTCTTGTGAAAATACGATTCGAGCGTAAGCGCCCGAACAGTCTTGATGTCCACGAAGGTCTCGAAAAAGATGAGACCAATACTTCCACTTCCCTCGTTGGTCAAGTTCTCCCAGTATGCCGAAACCATATCGAACGCTTTGGCGAGCCCGTACACAAAGGGCGCTCCAGCGAGAGTAGCGAGCGTTAGCTTCCAACAAGTGATAATGGACCATATCGTTCCAGCAAGCATCATGATCGTCACGATAACGATCAATGAAGCGTACTTGCTCAGTAGGTCTTTCATTTCCTCCGCGTTGCGGTCAAGTGCCGATACGATCGATGAGGGTTTGTGTAAATTATCATCAAACCAGCCCATAGGCTGTCTGAGAATGCGATCTATAGCTCGGAACCTGAGCAAATCAACCCATGATTGGCCAATTGACTCAAGCAGGTAACTCATCACAGAACAGCAAAGCCCGTCGATTATCGCAACCCCAAGCATGGAACAGGAATAGATTAGCAACTTGTGCTTGTACCCAGATCCCATATTAAAGGTAGCAAGTGCTTGTGCAAGCACCCATGAAAAGACGGGCGTCATAGCCGCATGCCCTATGGCTGCAATCAGCGCCACAGCAATGAGCGTCTTTTTCTTCATGTCTGAATCAGGGAGTATCTCGCGGAGAATCGCAAGGAGTGATTTCTGGGACCTCGGTTGGTCATCTTCGTTGGCATCACTGATGGGCATAACCTTTGGCTGCTTGGGAGATTTCAATGCGATGAGAGGGATGGGTAGAGGCTTGTTGTCCAAGTAAGAGGGATTGACCCGTGCCGTGAAAGGGGCAACCGACCTGCGTCGAGACACCATCACTTCCCATTTTGAAGGTCTTACTCCCTTCTCTGCGATGGAAGGGCTAGGAATTGGGGGCGGGGGTTCATACAGGGCTCTAGCTCGAGCCATCGACTCTCTCTTCAAAGTCATCAAGGTTCCTTGAACTCCAAGGAATATTGACTGTCTGAAGGTCTGTCGCGCACCACTGCGAGGAGGATTAATATCAGCCCTGGGAATATTTGATTCAGCGACACGCTCAATTACTGCGTCGAAGGAGTCCTTCCGTTCCGAACTTCTGCGTGGTGATATCGGAATCCCTGTAGCATCCACGGGTGTTGCAATAGGGTGCGTAACGCTTCGCTGTTGATGACCGGGAACTTTGCCGAAGTCGTTCACACTCTTAATCACAGTCAATCGCTTTGCAAGGTCGGGAATATCCTTTCTGCGACCTTGATGAAGGACGCTTCCAGCCTCCAAGACATACACAAAATCTTGCCCTTCGATCTGCTCGAGGTCATGGGTTATAATAACTGTCGTTCTTCCTCTTCTCCAGTCTCGTATATTTCTCGTAAGGGTGGTTCTGGTCGTATAATCAAGGGCGCTTGTTGCCTCATCAAGGATGAGTATTGGAGTATCGCGGAGGTATGCTCGTGCAAGTGCAATCCGCTGTTTTTGGCCACCTGAGAGAGAAGAACCGCCGACTCCAACCTTTGTCCTACTCCCCTCCGGGAGATCTGCCACAGTGGCCTCCAATGCCGCCATACGAAGACAGCTTCTGATGTCGCTCTCTGTCACTTGCTCAGAATCTATCCGACCAAGAGCAATATTGGTGCGAATGGTTTCGTCGAAGAGATGGCATCGTTGCTGGATGAGGGTGATGTTATTCCTAAGCCAGCTCCTGTCAAGAGCCTGTATATCAACTCCGTCAAGAAAAATGGTTCCGCCAGTGGCGGGATAGAAACGAAGCAACATAGAGCTTATAGTGCTTTTGCCACATCCACTTTTCCCAACCAGATAGGTCGTTTGTCCCGCTGGGAAGGTAAGGTTACAATGATTCAGAACAAGATGAGCAGGATTTGAGGGATATGAGAAGGAGACCTTCAGAATTAGCTCAAACATCCACCAGAGGCTTGGAATAGGCATACAGAGTCGAACTCAATTCTGCCCTCGCAGAATTGTGGAGTTACACCATCGATGTTGACCGAATCAATTTTACCTTTCAGGACCTTGCCTAGCACTGCTTCAAGAGCCAACGCGGCAGCACGGCCTTTCTGGAGAATCATTCCTTGAGGGAGAATTCCCTCAAATGCCTTCGCCGCAATTAAACAGCTCCAAAATGTTGTAATTACCGTTCCAGTGGTAGTTTGACCAGCTTGTACTTGAGATCCGCCATACCAGAAACCTGAGAAAAGAATATGAGATCGCGCGTTGCTAACACCGTTCGAGGATTGAACTTACCTTGGACAACCATGGCATTTGAAATGAATCGAGTAAAGCCATTCTGGAGTGATTGTGAAAATGCGAGCTTCAAAGAGTGCTCAGCCGCGGCTTTCACAAACTGGGCATAATTTCGTTGCTCTCGTGTCTTTGTATTGAAGCACTTTATCAGGAGGATATTGGTGATAGCAAACGTCGCCAATCCCACTGCCTGCGTCAAGTTATTCCCGTGGCGATCTGTGTTCTCTTGTATACGACGAGAAATCAACGCCACACCTACCGCCGCGACAGGAACACTTGCTAGAATGACAAAGCTCAATTTCCAATTGGTATATAAGGCCAAGGCGAGCGCAGTTGCAGCTTGTGCGAGGTATGAAATCGACGTACCAAGGGGTTGAGATGTCGCGACTCGGAGATCTTGCGTCTGCCTGGACCTGTCAGACTGGGTAGGGTCCGGAGTCCAGTGAGTGCTTACGTTTGTGTTCTACTTAATAGCGTCTCCACACCAGTTGTTCGAAGATCATACCATTCTGAATCCTTCTCAAGCAAGGCACGAAATAATTCTTCGCGGACACATCGAGCCTGCAACTCGCCAAACTGTAGCCAGAAGACGAAAAACCCGCCCTTGAGAACAAAGGTGACCACACCAAGAGATAGCAGCGGGTAAATACTCTCGAGGATCTCATGATTAAAGGCTGCGACTTCGAGTTTTCCGATAGCGTAGTCAGAGAAGGTGTTGAATACTCGTCCAACGATAACGGCCGTGGCGGGGAGGACTAGCCCCGAGGCAAGTGAAAGCAGAACAGCAGGCAACAAAATTAACAAGTGAGTTTTCCTGGTGAAAGCGAAAAGCACACTCCAGCCTCTCTGCTTGCGGCGTTGCAGTAAGCGGTGTTCGCTTCGGTGTTGGTCTTGAACGCCCACATTCATTTCGCAACATAACGGCGCGGTCAAATAGGGTAGATGTCAACAGAAGAGCCACAGAAAGAACAATCACAATGGCCGAGAGAAAAGAAGAAAAGGTAATAATCACCAGCGGGAATTAGATTAATTGACGTGCTTGTCTTGTTCCTTGATCATCGATGGCTGTGGGACGCTTGCATGCCAAGATAGTGGGTGGTGGCTTGCTATTGTTCTCCTGGAATGTTGGCTGAGGCAACTTTTTGGTACCCTACAACACTCTCTTGACCCTGAAGAATTTTGTTTATTCAGACAGCATGGCTCTTGTCATTACATTCCGTCGGGCACACCCTTTGATAGTTGGAGTATGCCCTGGTGGTGTGTAAAGCGATGTTGAAGTTGGACAGGATGTGGCTGTCTGAGTATTGTCTAAATCATGGATATGTCTATCTTGCTTTCAAAGCGAAGAATAATAACCCTTGGATGACGGCCCTTCAGATTCGATTGGAATGGTGTGGTCTCATTTGGTGGCTTTCTGAGCGTTCTCGTAGATCCAATCATTCAAGCCGGCACGGTTTCTTGCAATCTCGATGGCATAGAATTGCATGCGTACAGAAAATATCGTCTCATTCTCACCGTATTCAGTCTTTGGGCTTTTGCGAAGCATGGTGCCGAAATTATAATCTTCGACCTTTTTGTCGCCTTTTTCGTAAACCATGGAGAAGTTCCTCCACTTCTCCTTCCCCTCTTTGCTCTTCATAGAGTCCTCATTAATTTCGTCAGCCGGGTTGAAATCTGGAAATTCCTTCTTGAAGTGTTCATAGATTTCATCGTCCAGTCTCGTGAGACGAAGCTTTGAGCCAGGTAATTTTTCAAGGATTGACCAGTAAACAGTCATGTGCTGTACTGCCTTGACAGCGAATTGCTTTTCCATATCCTCGTAGTTGGGAGCATTTTGGGCATCAAAGTTTGAGAGCGACATCTTGACTCTTGAGTCAGCGTGTTGATATGGCTGCTGATGGCCTGGATGGGCGATGGAGATAATGGATGGGATGACAAAGTCGGCTGGTTACTTTCTGAAGGAGTCTCGGATGTGTAGAATACCTCGGGGCTTTGAGAGGTATGTACCCGTAGTTTATAACCAGCGGAATAAATTTGGACTGAACGATTTGAGAGCCACCTCAGCTATCGTTGAGCTTGAAGTACTAGTGATATTGTCTACGTACGAGCAGACTCTTGTATGTTCCTTCTTGTTCTACGACGAGAAGGAACCACTGCTGCTTGTCGTTCGTGGTGGCGGCTGGAAAAACTATACTCCAGATCTTGGCACACGCACTGGAAGGTTCATATCTTGGCATTGGGGTGATCTGCCTTTTGGGTCACGGGATCGTCAAAAATCGGCAGCAATTCTGCGAGAACTCCGCATATCCAACCGCGGATCAGGCAATTGGTCCAAAGTATTTTGTGTGGCCCTTTCAACTCCTCATTATTGACCCGGACGTGCATGCTGATGCACAAGACATGTGAAGACACTTCACCTGTGCACCTCTTCTGTCCTATTACTTTATTGTCTGCCATCTGCCACGACACATGCTCCGAGCAGCATCGGCACCTCAGCTCCCCACTTGCATAGCCTGATTGCTTGTCCCTGGCTCGCTTGTCTCCCAACTCTTCGCCATGCTCTCAACACAACTCCAACTCTTCTCTGCTTCATAACACCTGTGACCATCTATCCATCTAGAAATTGCTGAAGCCAACTTGAGATCTTTACCAAGACGAAATCCTGCCTGAACACGATTCATCGAAAGCCGTTCCACCCTACTCTCTTCGGATCTCCGTTCTCGGTCTGCAACCATGGAGATGCCACACCTTCATCGTCCCATTCCTCGCAGGACATTCGAGATTACACCTGCCTCGACCGACTCGTCTCATCCACCCTCACCGGCCCCTGAACCGACCAATCCTGAGTTATTGAACCTTCAAAAGCTGGAAATGACTCCGAGTAGTCGAACACGGTCCATTCTAAACTTGACATCATCGACCTTGTTCGGTATCTACTCACCTGTATCCGACGGGGAACGAGAAGAGCTGTCTACACCATGGGGGACCGGAGCACAAACACCAAGTCATAGACGAAGCATCGATGACTACCAGCCACAACAAGCGAACCTGAGCTGGGATGCGAATACCGTCAAGACTACCAGACCGAAACCTCTCAGACGGGGCTTCCGTGGCTACGTAATCCCCCTAGCGATACAAACAACCTTGCTCTTCGGGTTTGGAGTTGGTTATGGATCCATTGTGGCGCACCTGCATCAGACTCGCCGAATTACTCCTCTTCCTCTCCCCGATGTCGAACACACATCTCTTTATTACCACCTCTGCTGGGGTGTCCTCGGCATAGTGTTTGGGAACGCCTTGCCCCTGGTTGATTCCTTCTGGGAGAAGTCCATCTCCACAGCCACCTCCACAGATCAGATGTCCCAGAAAGGGGGACCAGCAGCCGCGACTTCTAGCAAAATGGAACGAGAAGGCGCTTCATCTTCAAACATGGACGGTGGGACAGGGCCCATATGGTATTCCACCGTCCGTAGCATGGGCGCTTTTGTGGGAATTGCCTTTGCACTCGTGAGTTCTTCCACTGGTTCTGGCCTTTGACTATTACAAAATACTGACTATACCAGCGACGGATACCATGGCAATCGACACTTCAGGTGGCGATGACATTGGCCCTTGCCAACCCAGTGCTTTGGTACGTTATCGACCGATCCTTACCTGGCTTTGCGTTTTCGGCATTAGTGGGCACCATTGGCACGACATTTCTTCTGGTGGTGGACCCCAACTTTGTACCGGTCCCGGCGATTCATCAGTCGATGGCATCGGAACAATTTGGGGTTTACACGTGGTTGGCGAGTATTCTATTCTGCACAAGCATTTGTTTCGGAGCCATCGGAAGGCGACTTCAGTTGTAAGTACTCGATACTATCAGGCTCCAATTTTTGAAAGCCATTCATGGACTATTATCAATTTAATATTGAGTGGCTAAAAGCCACGATTGACACCGGTCCAAGTGGGATCCTCGAGATGTGACTTGTAGAGGCTGCTGGGCCAGGAGTTTGGCGGTGCCTTTGATGGATTCTGCACAGCCTGCTGAACGACAGCGTCTCCCAGAATCTTCTCAATGTTCAAACGCGGCAACATGCTTTCAATTTCGGTGCCGTAGTCGACAGCGTCGTGTGACTGGCGGGAGGCGGGACGGAAGTCAATCAAGACACCGAGCCTGACTAGTCTTGCCAATGGGGTGATCCTCTCTGCGATATGAGGTGAGGTGTGTAGGGCTATGGCGACCCACACATCATGCGCATCTGTCTCAGAGACCTGGTGCTGTCGCATCAATTCGACCATAGCATCTGCACCTTCAACCTCGAATCTCTCCGAAGAGAGACTGTGGAGGTGTGATGCGCCTAGATCATGGCCCATGGAAGCTGCGAACAGGAGATCGCCATCAGCCAACTGGCTGCCCTCCTTCTGAGCTAGCCATTTAGCGAACAGGTACACCCGCATGCTATGATGGATGATGGATAAGGGGAGAGCGGAGACCACATGATGCAAGATGGATCTGCTCAAGGGAGTGTCAGGCGCGAAGGCTGCCAATACTTCCTCAGTCGTAGTGGAATCCGGTTGCGCGAGGGATGTTTCATCAGGCTGCTGGGACTTGAGCCCCGTGTTAGCGGGTGGACACATTGTTTAGGGCAATTCGGAGCTCTAAGCTGTGCCTCTAAGCTTCGAGCTTTTGGGCTTGAGCTGCAGATTCAAGTTTCGGATGACCCCGGGTACGGCTCTGGGTGTTCGATTTTCTGGGTTATGGAGCCACCTTGTACTTGGGACGTCAGTGTGCGTCACGCTCGTGGCACTCGAGTGCCTGTGCTAAGTTGTTATTGTTTTTTGTTATTGTTTAGACTCCGATTCAATCAAGCAAACCCTGGACACAATTACTATTCCCATTCACATCAACAGGCTCGCTCGTGTATTCTGACTGGTCTGGTGACCACTTGAAAGACCTCAAAACCTGATCAGGCGCGTTGAAATGGTGGGATCCTGGGAGGGCGCTGGGTTTCGGGTGTGGCACTGGGTGTCCATGTTCATGGGAGCCGGGCGCTCTTTTTAATTAGCAACACGGTGACTGGCACTGACCATTGGTCAATCGAAGGGCGTGTCAGGCGGGTGGCACTGGGCACGTCATTCTTTACAATGAAGCCCCGGGGTTTTACACTGTTACAGGATTGTGTGATGGTCAAACAGGGCACCTTTCCTTGATTCTACGGAGTAGTGTATGAGGGTGAACGTGGAACCCCTTTTTAAATTCAAGTCATGAACGTGATATTTCATCCCAGGCTCGCTGATCAGGCTCAGTAATTACAAAAACTGCTTTGGGGCGCGAAACCCCTGAGTGTGAGGGCAGGGGAGGGAGGGCACCTACTACTGTCGAGGCCGCGTCGGTAAGCGTGAGGATCAAGTTTGGATGGTAATTTCATATTTAGCCGAAAGAAGCTTAGTGGACGTACGCCTATCGCGGGAATCCTCAATACAGGGATTCACTATCCTGGCTCGCCATCCAGGGTGGCCACCAAACACACCAAACAGGCCAGGGCTGCAAAACCAAACATTAAAAAAAACATTGGCCTGCCTCTTGGGTGCCTCTACCTTTCCCAAGCTTGGCCCAATTGGATCGGATACTCGCCAAGCGCGCTCTCTGAGACTCGAACATCTGCGCCTTGAATCCCATGGCTTGTTGTTCGTCTGCTGTTCGCCTGCTCCTACGAGTCTCCCACTTCTAATCAGCGACTCCGACGACTAGACTCTATTCTACTCGATTTATTACCCCTCTGACATTGCTCCTGTTTCTTCAGGCTCTCTCCTGACATTATTTGACGCCTTAATTCACTTTCAATCCCGCAAAAGAGCTGGCTCTTGTGCGACCATCAATTCTTGCTGCCCGACCGCTCCACTCTTTACATACCCTCGAGCGAGAGGGAGCCAACACACGCTGAGCCCGTACCCAAAACCCACAAGGCTTTGAACTCTTCTCACCGCTCATCGTCGAACACGCCAACATGGTCTCCTTTCAATGCGAGGTCAGCAACCCAGCAACCCACACGCTCCTCAAATCTCATTTCTCATTTCTCCTTACCGCTACTGACTACCCTCTCCACACAGGCATGCGGCGACGTTCTGACCAAGAAGAAACTCGACCCGCACCGCAATCAGTGTCGTGCCGCCGTCTTCACATGCATTGATTGCATGACAACCTTCAATGGAACAGACTATAGATCCCACACAGTATGTCAAGCATACGTCCCCAGACCCCAGCATTCCCCATAATGCCATGATGCCCAAACACGAAGACCTTTTGTAGGCTAACACGCCGGGCAGTCATGCATCACAGAAGACCAGAAATACCAGGGTCACCTGTATCGAGAGAAGCCATCCAAGGCCGCGAAGAGGAAGTCGGTGTCTATAGTCGAGCCCGACGACTCCAAGGCATTGGTGCCGCGTCCAGCATATGTCGAAGACGCGCCCGACACCGAGACTCCTCCTCATGTTCCTACCCCTCCACCCGCCGTTCCAGCCTTGACTCGCGATAGCGTCTTCGACTATATGGTGGACGAAAGTCTTCCAAACACCCCTCAGATCAGTTTTACTGCCAAGGAGAGAGAAGAGATGTCCATGGCCAAGGGAGCACCGTCCATTTTCTCCAACAGCAGACCGTCGAGTCAAAATGGCTACAGAAATTCAGAAGAACAGATGCTCAGTCAAGAGTATCTGGACAATGGTTTTACCTGGGGGGCAGAGCCTGTCCAGCCCAAAGGGATGCTGGACATGAACCACAGCCAACTGACTCTAGAGTTTATGACGCCCGCCGCCAAAGCAACGAAATCAAGGCTGGATAAAAAGGATGGAAGGACACGTTCACACAGTCGCACCGACAGTGGGAGTGGCCAAAAACGGAAACGTGACGACCAAACCCCCGGTGATACACTAATGATTGATACATCCAAGGCAGATACACCTACTATCGTTCACTCTGGACTCACTGGTGGGCTCAACCGCATGACCACTGGAGACGACTATCCATTCAGGCGAACACCAGACACAGAGGAGAAGAATCAGCTAGTCATTGAAAAGAATCGACCGGTTCGACGAAGTCACAAGGTAGAGGACCCTACCTCTCCCATCAAGCGCACCAGGCATACCAAGGACGACCCTAACGGGTTGGGAATATCAATCAAAGGTCGTGCAGTCAAGGCACTTTCTATGGTTGGAGTGGCCCTCCTCCCTGGCGCCGCCGACGCTTTGAAAGAGAGTCGAACGAGAAGAAGAGCTAGCTCCTCGGATCATGGCCAGAGCTTATCACGTGTACGAGAGGGAGAGAAGCGCGAAAGGAAGAAACATAAAGTCCATCGCCACAACGGAACTTCGTCAGCCAACGTCCGCCATGACCATCGGTCAAGGCGGCGCGGTAACAGTGACGATTCACCATCTAATTCTCCAAATGAAGGCACCACTCGAAAACTCAAGGCTATTGAATATCGCAAGCATGACGACTCTGGTTCAGATACCGACTCTGACCCGACACACCAACAGGCCCACGGTGATGACCCCAGACGAAAGTCAACCAACGGCACCATGGTGGTGTTTGGAGCCGAGGAGAAGCAGAAACGAGCCTGCCGAAGCTTTCTAGCCAACGCCCCTGGTCTGGACTCGGACAAGGGATATTCGATCCACAAGATGTTAAAACGATGGCATAAGCAAAACGACGTCAGAAGTACGTCTCTCAAACTCGAAGATGAGCAGGACCTTTGGCGGGGTCTTCGGATCAGGAGGAATGAGAAGGGCGAATTTGTGCTCCTTTTGTGATTTCCCCATGTACAAGTATCGTACAGTCATAAGCGTGTCCTTCACACTTTTTAGAGCAGCGTGGAGTTACATAGCACACACGTGGATGTGTCTCATATTATACATGACCTGTTGTCCCGTTTTCAGGATGACCTAGACTTAATGAAAGATGAATCTCAATAACAATACTATTTCTAGATGAATTATAATCTTTTCGATGTCGTCGAATTTCGGTGCCCGAGCGACCACGGCAGCACGGGTACACACGGCCACATATAGACTTACCCAGCTAGGTTCCTTTTTCTCGAAAACCGTAAAACAATCCTTCCAAGGCGCCCGACCAGGTCTCAGATCATCCAATAATTAACCAATTGCCACTGTGAGGTCAAAAGTGCTCAAACCATCAAGACCAACGAGGGGAAGGAGAGCACATCTCCGAACTCAACCTAGGCGTGAGTTCTCGTGGTCTCATTTCAACGCCATCATATTATCCACACTGGTAGACTTCCCCTGCTACACTGAATAGGCGTCTTAGATCACGCATGTGCAGGAACTCGGGAATTCGGAGGCCCTTGATGCTTGAAGCACTGAGCAGAAGGGGCCGAAAATCGGCACACGACTCACCCAGGGGGGAAGGCAAAGATGCTAGAAGAAGGAATCTGACTTGCAGAGCATGGCAGTTTTGAGTGCCTAGGCAGCGTTCTGATGTCGATAAATGAGCTCATGGCAGATGTCGTTCGATGCAGTGCTCAGGGGAGAGCACCAGATAGAAGGCCAGAAGCTCACGCAATCGACACGATTCGCCCAAGAAACACACGCGGATCGGCGGGAGACGGAGGTCTCGACCAAAAAGAAGAAGGTCAGGGAGAAGTCAGAGCTCTAGAGTGGAGAAGCGAGTTGTTGTGAGGATCGCTTGAAGAATTCTCACCCAGCCTGAAACACATCAAAGATGCTGTTTGAGGTTAAGCGGGGGGAGATTTCTCAACTTTGTAAAGGAACGTGCCGAACAGAACAGGATCAGGAACCAGTAAGGGGCTCATGTTGATTGCGATTGCCATTCGGAACGGGTCCGGGAGTACTGGTGCTCCGCCCCTCAAAGTGAGTCTTTGGTTGGCCGGAGCCCGCCACGCGCAGGTGGTGGCTGTAATTCTCTCGTATTCCGTATTGCTGGTATCGATACCACCCGTGACTGGCCCTTCGCTACAGGTGCCATGCCCCCAATTGGACGTCACCTGTGGCAGTCCTTTGCAGTCAGGTTGTCCCTTCCCTCCCTTGCATGTCCCTTGGTACGTACCCCGTACGGTATCAATACCCAGAACCACCAACCACCAGCACGGACTGCCACAACCACCGCCAGAACCACCGCCTCTCCCGTAAATCGTAAGCTGACCTCCCACAACCTCGTCCACAACCACAACACTACTACCCTTTCAACCCCTTCTCTTCCTCCACACCATACCAACATTATTCGATCAAATATATCATGAATCTTCCCATGTAGATACTCTACTGTCGTCCTCCCAACTCTAGCACTGGCTTCCACCTCCTCGACACGCCATGGCGAAACCTCCACTTCGGCCACCGGGTCGACGTGGAGGATCAAATAAATCAATGCTCACTTGGGCCATACTCCTCCTCCTGATAGCCGCAGCACATCCCCAGTCCCTCCCACAATCGGACTCGGTGCAGGGGATCATAGCCGCTACCAAGAGTCTTCACCCTGAGTCGAGTCGTCGCCCTCAGGCTGGCCGCAGTCCAGCAGAGATCCCTCTCCTCAAGAACGGCGTAACAACCGTCAAGTCCAGGAGCACCGATGAATCCCCCGAACACCACAAACTCCGTCCTTTGGCTCCAGCTCACGACTACCGTGATGTTGTTCGAGCACCACTTGTCCAGCCTGTAGAGTCCTCTTCCGGTCTCACTTCGCTTCACTCAGCGCGGCTGCTTCAAGATTGGGAGGTCGAGAATCTCATACTCCTAGCCACCATTGATGGCACAATCCACGCCCGAGATCGAAAGAGCGGCATCGAAAGATGGTCTTTGGGCATCCCGAACAGTCCTATGATCGAGACGATCCACCACAAGCTGAATCGAAGTCACTTGGAAAGCTCACACTACGAAGATGACTATATGTTCATTGTTGAACCCAGTAAAGATGGCAACCTGTACCTCCAGCACAAGGACCCCAGGATAGGTCTTCAACGGCTGGGCATCACCGTCAAATCGCTTGCCGGCCATGAACCAACTGTAATTGATGATCCTCCCTTGGTTACAGTCTCGAGTCAGCGGACCGCTGCTTATGTCGTCGATGCTGCCACCGGTCATATTCTTCAAGAATTCGACACTCATCAGCCTTTCTCAACCAATGACAATAGCCGCAGCTGCCGCAGGTTAAGCGGTTTTGAACTCGATGACCCTGCCTGCGAGCCTATGGGGGAGTTGAATTTAGGAAGGATTGAATACACTGTTCAAATATCTCATAAATTTACACGACAACCCTTGTGCACCATTAGGTTTGCTGAGTGGCTCCCGAACAGAGCCGACAGCGACCTTCAAGATCAATATGTCGCCCCTTTGGACAGTTATCACATTCAAAGCCTCTACAATGGCCGTATCATTGGGTTCAATACCGACTCACTCCAACCCCGCGCCTTCAAACTCGCTTTGGATACCCCCGTCGCCCGCGTCTTCGATGTTGTACGGCCTGTTGAAACTACAGAACAAACTCCAAAGCTAGTTCTCCTCACACGACCCTCAGATTCTGCCTTGATATCTTCCGGAGAAATTTGGCGAAATGAAATGCAACGTGCAGATCGAGTCTTCGTCAACAAAACAGAGTCGGGTGTTTGGTATGCAATGTCAGAACTGTCATATCCTGGAGTTACTAGCGGTGCTGCTCCTGCCAGTTCCCACTGGAATTACGAAAGCGGCCTCCTCGATTTTGATGGTGACTTGGATGACATTGTGGGCGTCCATGTTTTATCTCGTACTCAAGGTGGTGCACCGTTGCGATTGACCATTTCCCCTCCCCCTTCTACGGACTTGGGTGAGGAAGTGGAGAAGACCATTGAATCTATCGAATCGAAGTTACCGCCATCTCTATTGCCTACGTTGACCCACCCATTACTCTCTGTCTTCAACATCATCGTTTTTAGCATCTTTCTCTTCGTGTGTGGAGTCCAACTGAAACAACCCATGATGCTCAAGATGCAACGACTTTTGAAGAAAGCTGGTGTCGAGATCGTCGTTGATGCCAATATGCCTGGCCCTGCTGGGGAAACCTCACGACCACCAGAGGAACAGGATCCACCAACCGTCGACGTATCTGAGGAGAAGGATGTCGCTGACGTTGTAACTGAGGTTGTGGAAATGATCATTACCCCTGCAAGAAGCAGAGCACAAAGTTCAGCCATCACTGTCTCTAGTCCTGTCAAAGCTGGTACTGTCAAAGTGCTAGATCCTAACGAAGAAAGCTCTGAAGGAGAGTCGGATGATGATAAGGGAAAACAAGAAAGTGCATCCGGCGAAACCGCGGAGAATGGCCAACAACCACGGAAAAGACATGCAAAACGTGGAAAGCGAGGAGGCAAGAAAAACAAGAAGGGCAAGAAGACTATGGACCCAGAAGTAATGGACGATGAAATCCTTACACCCGAGATTCACATCAAGGATGGTCCACTCCAAGTCGGCCGACTCAGGATTGACACAAGAGAGGACAGTTGTTTGGGTCGTGGCAGCAACGGCACGGCGGTATTTCCTGGCACATTGGAAGGCCGTGAGGTCGCTGTGAAACGCTTGATCCGTTCATCTAATAGTCTGGCGGCTAAGGAAATCAAGCATCTTCTATCAAGTGATGAGAACCCTCATGTCGTTCGCTATTTCGGCAAGGAAGAATCTCAGTCATTCACCTACATTGCCTTGGAGCTCTTCACCACATCTCTGGATCAATTTATTGAGCGACCCCTTCAGTACCCCAATTTAATCAAGCTTCCTGAAGGTTTCGATGTCAAGGACTGTCTCCGTCAGATCACCGATGGTGTACAGCATCTTCACTCACTGAAACTTGTTCACCGAGATATCAAACCTCAGAACGTCCTGGTCAAAGCCGTGAAAAGCAATCGACCTTCGACTGGTCTACCAAAACTTCAGTTCGTCATCTCCGACTTTGGTCTGTGCAAGCCTTTAGAGGAAGGTCCCGAGTCGACCTTTGCTCCAACGGCGAACCACACTGCTGCTGGTACCACTGGTTGGCGTGCTCCTGAGCTATTGGTCCACTCTCGAGCCGCTATCGCCACACCAAACTCCGCATCAACAACATCAAAGTCAACAATTCACTCTAGTGAAGGCGTCGTTGATCGTCCATCTGGCCGTAGGGCAACCAAGGCGATTGATATTTTCTCCCTCGGTTGTGTCTTTTATTATGTCATGACTCAAGGTCACCATCCTTTCGATGTTGGCGGAACTAGTCTAGGACGGGATCTCAACATCAAGGAAAACAATTTCTCCACCGATGCCCTTCGTCTCCATGACTACCAGTTCGATGCCGATGATCTGGTGATGCAAATGTTAAAGCACAATCCACGGGACAGACCAGACACCAACGACATCCTTCGACATCCATACTTCTGGGACGTAGCAGACAAGCTCGAATTTCTATGCGACGTCTCCGACTGCTATGAGAGAGAAAAAAACTCCATCAACAACATCTTCGACGAAAAAGCAGTCCGTACACCACTCGAACTAGAATCCCTAGCGGAACTGGGCGCACTTGAATCTCTCGCACCGAACGTCATCGGCCCGTCCAACGACTTCCTGCGTGCCATTCCGCGCAGCTTCATCAACGAGATGGGCAAGCAGCGGAAATATACAGGTTCCAAGATGATCGACCTTCTCCGGGTGATTCGAAATAAAAAGAACCATTTCCACGATCTTCCAGATGATGTCAAGGAACAGATGCTTGGGGGCGGAGCGAAAGGATATTATGGGTTCTGGGCCAAGCGCTTCCCTAGTTTGTTGATTAATTGTCATGCATTGATCATTGAGAGGGAGTTGGCGGGACGGTTTCGGATGGAGAGATATTTCGATGGCTCAGTTTAAGGGAGCGTTTGGGGTCCTGCTGCAGTTGGCTTGGGGATGTCATGGTGGCTCTTTGGTTCTTAGGCATCACGGACAGGATAGCATAGTTAAGTCAATGCAGTAACTGAAACAAACCCAAGAAACCACAAACTTTGGACTACAATCATTCTCTTTCCACTGTTCTTTCACTGCTTCGGGATTTTATTCTTCTCTCACATGAATCTATGTATCATACGAGTACACATAGGCGGCAGGCTCATCCATTCGCCATCTCAAGCTCACCGGAACCCAATATATGCGCTTCGTAGCGTTCTCATATCATCTTTCTGCATGTACATACATAGGCAGCCCAAGTGCGTCGTGGTCTATCTAGTGTGAATGTTTCACCCTCTTCTTTTTTGTCCCCCGAGAAATTGCATCTGGGCGGGAGTTGTGGGGTTGTAGGAAAGCCGGAGCAGGTTTGCTCATACGCGTTGAGGGAGTCGAGTTACCTACCTACTCGTCGGGGAAGAAGGCAAGCAGGTAAGTAAGGTAAGGTAGGTAGGTAGGGGGGAGGGGATCGTCAGTTGTTGGTCGCCGTCGTCGTTCTTGCGCTCGATCAAGCGGGTACAGTACGTTGTTGAGTTGGTGCATGCGTGGTCGTCGTGGTTCCGTTCCGGACATTGCAGATGTGGTGTGTGTTTGTGTTCCCAGGAGTCAGGTATAGAGAGAGAGAGAGAGAGACAGATAGGAAGGGGGTCGACCAATGGGCGAAATTTGGTCACTCTGGGGAATTGCGGTTGTTGCACTTGTCCGTGTCTTACTCCCATTCCTGGCCAGTTGTTCTGGGCTGATGATGGTGGAGAAACGAAATCTCCTACCGCATATGCCTCCACTGTCGCCTCGCCCAAGCTCGTCCGTCATCGGTTTGGGACCGAGTCTGCATGTTCGTCACTTCTCTCCTGTCCCTCGAATCTCCCGCCCGTCATAGAGCAACCACGTGCATCTGCAGTTCCCATCACGCACAACTTCAAGGTATCTAGTAGCATTTACATCCGCTCCCTCCGCCTCGGCGCAGCACGGATTATATTGTCGACACGCAGTAGCAACTCCGCGGCTTCGCTCGCGGAGCTAACGACTGCCTTCTTTAGCTTATAGCTCTCAATGACACCGAGCTCACGCATGTCCGTGATGCCGCCACCGGGCGTCAGCAAGTCGAGACCACTGCTCGTCATGCCGCGGTAGACTTCACTCCTCAGCTCTGAAACCAGGGCCGACGAATCGAGACCCGCATTATCAGCGAGGATAGTGGGGAGCTGGCGGAGCGCGGTGGAGAATGAATCAATTGCGATGCGTTTCTTGCCGCCGACCTTCTGGGCCAGCGAGTCGACCGCCTTGGCCATCACCATCTCCGCACAGCCGCCGCCCAGCGTCACGCGCGGCTCCTTCACGGTCTGCGAGAGTACGGCCAGCGCGTCGTGCAGGGATCGCTCGGCCTCATCGAGTAGTTGTTCTGTCGCTCCACGGAGCACGATGGTGCATGCTTGGCCGGCGGCGACACCGGAGAATTTAATCAGTGTGTCTTCGCCGATGATGACCTCCTCGATCAGGTCGCAGTGCCCCAGCTTGACTTGGTCCGGGTGGTCGAACGTCGATGCGATTTCGCTGCCTGTGACGAGTGCCAGGCGCTCGACGCCGTCGAAGTCTGCGTGCTCAATGCTCATGATCCCGGCTTCGGTGAACAGCTGCTCGGGCCAGTTGTAGATGAGTTGTCGGTTGATGAAGCAGTTGATTCCGTGAGCCTTGATGCGCTCGACTTTCGCCTTCATTCTGTCCCGCTCGGCCTTCTCGAGTTCTGCAAGTTCCTTCGGGGATCCGACCTTGATGCGGGATGCCCAGATCTTGACCTTGTCCGTGTCCATAGCTGTGTTGGCGACGAGGATTTTTGCGTTTTCTAGTCTCTTCGGTTGGTTGACTCCCACTTTCTTGTCTAGGATGAAGCCTTCGTCTAGGTAACTGTCGCTTAGCTTTCCACCTGATTTCTTGATTATTTGGATATGGTTGAGGTCGATGGAGCCCTTTAGGCGGAGCACAGCATCACATGCCAGGTCGGCAAATTGATTTCGATCCTGGCTGAGGACTTTGGAGGACAGGGTAGTGCGAGCAATGGCCCGGAGGTCTTTGCGGAACTGTTCTGGGCTTTTGCTGTTGTCGACTGCGCTCTTCTCCAGGGCTTGTAGTGCCGCCTGTGAAGCAGCCCGATAACCTTCAATGATTGTCTGAGGGTGAATCTTCTGGGACACGAGTTTCTCAGCCTCTCGTAGTAATTCCGCCGCGAGCACTGTGACTGAGGTGGTACCGTCGCCGACTTCATCATCCTGGACTTTAGAGATGTTGACAAGGACCTTTGCGGCCGCATTGTCCAGTGCTATTGATTTGAGGATCGTCGCTCCGTCGTTCGTCACCATGATCTCGCCTGTGCTGGCACTCTGGAGGATTTTATCCATGCCCTTGGGTCCGAGGGTGGATTTGACCAAGTCGCCGACCGCGATGGCGCCGACGAAGGCTGAAAGGCGGGCATTCTCGCCTTTCTCTTCCTGCACGTCCTCGGCGAAGATTTGAGTGGGATTTGCCATGGTTGGGTAATTTGCTCTTGAACTTTCTCTGCAGTGGGAGTATAGAAGAGAGTTGTCCAAGGCAATGGTTTGTTTAGTCAACCGCAGGACAGGCCACAACCCAAAAAATTATTGGAGGGGGATATCACGTGGGGAGTGTCTTGTCCGGTCGAACTTTAGGGAGAAAAGTGCAATTATTAAAGCAGCGGACTTGGCATGTTTGCCTTGTGCATCCCGATGCCCAGCCTGATGTGTTTCATCTCAAGCGAAGCCTCACCGACTGAGTTGGCCGTCCAATGCAACAACGGCAGTTCCGACGTTTCTTTGAATGCGCAGATGCTGTCTTCAGCCTATCTGGCTATTCCACACCTCTCCCTACACACGGAGTTGAAATTGATTCGCACAGCAATGCTACCCCTTTGGAAAGCCACCTCAACAGCAAATCATATGATCGTGCGAGACCCCGTTGGACCCTGAACGCCATCGCTTATATTCTAGGAAATTTCCCCAAGGGAAATGGATCGCACGCAGGTTCGACGAAATCTTGAGATCATACTCCGGGTCAATGAGTGAATATAAAGTTCCTTCAGATTGCTCTGTGCCCGAATACACTTTCCATGCCTGCCAATTCAACCAACTCCGGATATCAAGAAATTTTCAAAGCACGGGCCACGCTGCTTCTAGGAAGGAAGGCAATCAATTCAAGCACAGGTATAGTCAACGAAATGAGCATGTCCCCAGGTGTCGAGTAAAGAGGTCTTTCCTGGTCGTGCTGTAACCGCATTTACAGCTGTACTTAGAGTCGCTGTTTGAGTGTTTGTTTTCCATGTGTCGCCTGAAGGAACGTTCGCACATTGGCTTTACGGGGCAAAGTTCACACTGAATGAGAACTCGGCTGTGGCTTTCTACGTGTGATCTGTAGCGGTAATCAGATTAGCACGTATTTGGAGTGTTCGAAGAACAAGCTGAAAACTCACTTGAACTGCCGACCCTTTGTAGCGAACTCTTTTGAACATTGCGGACATGCTACACTTTGTGAAAGTCGAGGTAAGGTCCTCTTGAACCGTTCTGCAATCTGTGACACGGCTGTTCTTGAGGTACTCGTAGGGTAAGCAGGGTCAGTGGTCGAATTTGATTGCGGAGGATGTTCGTCAGTGAATACCGACAGAGAGTGCGTGGAGTTGCAACGTGCTGTAGGTAGGAAGTCGAATTGGGCCTGGTGGGGCGTTAGATTGGTTCGGACGAGCAGAATATCCTGACGAGGTTAAAGTCAGCTGATCAACACCTGACATTGTAGAGTCCTGATCAATGGAACGCGCGACCGAAGTAAAGCTCGAAATGGGCCCCCCATTTATCGTCTCTAGGAAGTCGAAGGAGTGGTAATCTGGAAAAGCATTCTCAAAATCGATTGAAGAATAGTTAGGTCCTGGTGGGGTTTGTTGAACGTATTCAACTGGTGCCTGTAAAACTGTCGGCAATGAATCCGACAAGGCATTCCCTGCTTGGAGCTTGAGGGTGCGGTCATCGGATTGTATGATATCTGAATCAATAGTGGCTGATAGTCGTGAATCAAAGCCGCCTGGGGAGAGTCCCAGATTCCTGAGCTCGAGGACGCTATCCAAACCAAGCAAGTCTGCTAGTTGTCGATCAATATCGTCCGGTGAAAAACATGCGTTCCTGATCCCATCGGTTCGATTGGATGTAGTGGCAAAATCAGCAGATCTGGTATAGAAGTAGTACCGACGTCTGGCGTCAAGGCTGTGATGGCTGTTGGGCACCCCATAGCATAGCAGCGAGCGCCCGTAGACATCTTCAGAATGAGGCGAGTCTTTTGCAAGACTCGCAGCCTTCAGGAAGAGTTGTGCGAAGAAGTTTCCCAGTCGGAGCCAGCGCCGGCCCATGGCCGTATGATCACGGTGTCTATGGGACGAAGTATTTATGAACACAAACTCTTGGAGTTAGAGTATGGTGCCGGTAACCTATTGGTCATTGTCCAGGCGCGCAATCGGAATGAGCAGCCAAGTTCAATAGGAGGCAAAAAGATATCGAAGAATGGTTTGGACTGCACAGATGTTGATGCAATACCGAGTATTCAGAACCAGAATTGATATTCTTGAGGTCGGGGCGGGCGAGTGACTTTCTTATAGCCAGGCTGAGCAGAACAGACCTGGTAAAGTCTGAAATAGGACGCGACTGCGGTTGGTGGCCTCAATTGACAATGCATGGCGGGCGACGAGGACACAAGAGCCACCACCTCCCCTCTCTGGGTGACTGAGAATAGAATCATCATGAGGGCTCACAACCTAACCAACCCTCTGATCCTGATGAGAAGTGGCGTTGGTTAGATACAGGGTGCATGATATACTAGTTCTCCGTGGAGCCTCCTCCGCAAATTGAATTATACAAACGAGAACTATTATGTACCTAGGTATGTATGTAGGATTATATACGGAGGAGTGTTGAGGACTCTAGGTCATTCTTTCTGTCAGGCCCACTTGCAAAAGACAAGCACTATGCTCTACCGTATCGGGTCTATCCTTTCAGCAACAGCCAGCATGCCCTCGAACTTCATGAAGCATAGTTCTCCCTCCAACCTAAGGCTCTTTCTTGATCCCTCCTGCTGTTCCTATAGACCCCACCACCCCAATGAACTGCTCTCGCCTCGCTTTACGCGCTCTCTACCGGCGTCCCGGCCGCACGCTTGCAACCAAGCTTCCCCATCCTGCCCGACCATTCACCAAATCCCGCACTCTCCAACAATCACAGCATGCGCCAGAGCAACCCGTCAACGTCTACAAATCTCACGGACGTGCACTACTCAAAGCTCTGACGCTCGCATTCTTCAGCTACCAGGTTGTATATTGGGCGTGGCTGATCCTGGAAACTGAAGAGCTTAAAGAGGACAAAGACCGCGAAATCAAGGCTTTGGAGAACGAGGTTAGGTTATTGGACGCGCAGCGAAAGGCGAGCTAGACCATGGCATGATGCCCACTTGTATGGAAACTATCCATACTACTCTGGAGAATCAAAGTCCCCGGCCTGCCTATCATCACTTGATGCAGTCCAATGGGACCCATGGTCAAGTGGTTATGGATGCTGAAGCGCACGGGGAGAACACCTGGTGCTAAAGAGCGAAAACCTTCGTCGATGAGAGTGGAACCTTATATGTCGAGCAAAACATCACAGTGTCAGCAACGCGTTGTTGGTGACTCAGGGAAACACGAGCGGACATCCACCTCGAAGCGTATTTCTCTCAGAACCATGGTGTTGGGACAAAGCGTAGGCGTTTGTCGAGTGTTCACACCACAGCCTCTCCGCTTCTCAGTTAAGCTGAACACCTAAGCTGAACACCCATCTCCACAGCAATCACCTCAAAAGGAAATGAACTTCAAAGTTGAGAAAGTTTTCTCCTCCAACGTTCCAAATGTTTTTCTGCCTTCAATCAGGCCTTTCTCCCAACGATAAAACACCATCTTCACGCACTCTCCCCTCCTAATTTTCCTTTCCCAAAAATCGCACCACACCACACCACAGCCAAGATGCGCACCTCCGACCTCCTTATCTCCGCGCTTCTCGTGGCCGTCTCCAGCGCAGGCCCAGTCCCAGGCACCAACCTCCAAGAATCTAACGAAAGCACTACCCTGGAAGGAAAGAACCTGATACCCAAGGCCGCCACTGCCGTTGGCCACTTCAGCGTCCGCATTCATGCCCTTCCCGCGGACGCAGGACCAGAATACCCAGAATCTGCCGCGGAGCTATCTGCTGATACCCTAACTGCCCGCGCAGAGGGAGACGCAAGGTCCAGTCCCGGCGTTAAATTGTCCGAAACCACCGACGGCGTCTCCAATTTCTTCAAACTTATTATCGGCGGTATGGACGGTGACCAGGAAATGGAAGCTGCTGTCGTCGACAAGAGAAAGAGAGATCACCAGTCAGATGTGGACGAGCCCTACTCCCAGGACAAACGCGAGGAAGAAGCGGAAGAAGCAGACAACTACTACAACAGCCATCTAGAATCCCGTGCTGAGGCGGATGAACATGAGCACATGCACGAGAAGCGCCTGAACTCGGTAGTCATTTCGTGGGAAAAGCTGTCGAAAAGCCATTGGAAGTGGGGCAAGATCCCGGTGCCCGACTTTTAAGCCTTCATGCGCACGCATGACTTCGATCTGAATGACTTGAAGGGAATGGAGCGCCTGGGGCGGGGACTGGGGACTGGGACTGGGTTGGTCGGCCGGAACCATGGCAATTTAGCTGCCTATTTATCTATATATGTTAGGTAGTTGGGCTAGCTGCTTGCGCAATTTTTGTAACATGAGGAAGTAGTCGTCGACAACTAGTATTCCCATTGGACTGGTATGGAATGGATATCGTGTACTGCGTGTCCCCTGTGTATGTGTTTGTGTATGAGTGCATGGAGTGAAGTACATGTGCGCCAAGGAAATGAAGAGAAGGCCGATGATAACAAGAGCGGCAGAGCAGTGCTAGTGTTAGCCAGGCCCAGGTGAAAAGCCGTAATCTCTGATGAGACGGCTATGAATATTGCACATACAAACATCCAAACACTAGAGACTATATACCAATACAATAATCGTAAGCCGACAGGGGATGACACCTTCCGTCGAGCGCCGGGTTCCAAGCAAAGAAATCCTGAAGCGTGATGCCGGCTTTAGTGACAGTTTCATTGCAATTGTGAGGTTCAACGTAGACCGAAGACGTGTAATTTTTGCATTTTGGTGTCATAGACGCGTGGATCAACGCTGGTGCGTCTGATGGGAGAACTGCTGGTTTTGGTGGCTCGCAGGCCGGGTCGATTGGTTGAGTTTTATCGGGAAGAGTCCATTCAAGCCTCGAGGAGCTCCCCCAGTGTGGTCCATTGGATCCGGTGCTATCGTCGAAAGTCTTTGTGACGGTGAAGTAATACCGTACGTCTCGTTCAGGACATCTCACAGTCCGGCGTGGCAGCCCGTACGTCTTCCCAGGCACTTTGATCGTATCCCCGTGGACCATCTTGTGCCACGTTGAGTCGCCCGACTTTCGCCAGTGCAGGACCACGCCATTAATGATATCTGGGATACCGGTGGTGAAGTTGAGAACCACAGTCGTGTCAGTCAAGAGGATGAATGACCACTGATCCTGGATAGTGAAGGGGGTCGCTGAGAGGCTGATTGCTGATCTTGGTTTATACCACACACCCTCGAGTTCGCCGAGGAATCTAACGTTGAGATAGTCTTCCTGCGTCGGAACAACTGTGCCATCCTTGTAGGTGACCTGATGCGCGAGGTAGCTGGCAATAAAGCTTGGAAAGATCTCCCCCAGCTTGTCGTCTAGAGACAATCGATCCTCTTCCTCGTCCCAGCTCTCGGTCGGCTTCTGGGAGGCAATCCAACGGTGTATATCCAAGTCCGTCCAGCCAATATTTGAAAGGTAGAGGAGAAACAGGCTCGTCCTGTCGCCTTGCTTGAACAACGGAAGCCAAGGGTGGTAACGTAGGGGCGGATTCCTTTCATACCTCCCTATCTGGTCTTTTCCGCTGAAGGAAATGCCAAAGTAGTCCGCGGCGCCCTCGTACCACCATTCTGCGGTCTTCTTTCGAGCCTCACCAGTAGGAGTCAAACCGAGATGGTCCTGCACACAATGGTACAGGTTATGAGCGATGATGTACTGGAACCTTGTCACGTTTGTGTTCCACACGTCTGCCGCCACGTCGATGTAGCAAGATCTCCCGAAAGGTCCCCAATAGCTTTCCATCAAATGTCTTTCAAATTGAGTTTGGATCTCTTCGTACAGAAGCCTGTGATCAAAGACGTTAATGTGGATATCAAGTCCTATACTCGATCCTAGGAATGTGGAGTATTCGGGGATGACTGTTGCTGCGACTTCTGAAGCGAGGTCTAGCCAATTGGGGTCATCATCCTTCCATGATGATAGCTCAGTGTGATGAACATGGTCGATGGTCACCTTCTCGTCTCCATAAGTCTTGGACTCATAGCGGTAGCATCTCCAAGGTGATCCCTCGGCATTGAGATCTTGGATAGGAGTGAAGCATGCCGTTTGGTTGAGATCTAGTGAGTTGCCGCCTGCTGCGACTTGAACTGCGGCCAAGGCGCTGCCAGCGAGCAACTTCAAAAACAGATACATGATGAACGCAGGCTTCACCACGGGGAAAATTCGATATATTCACCGTGATCTGCTAGGAAATATTTGAGTGTATTTATGGCTCCTGTGTGTGTCTCTCCTGATCGTACGGAGCCGTGGACCTCAACATCTTACCTTTTCTGAATTATATATCTTCCCCTTACGCACTGCTTCTCGTGTTTCTGAACCATCAGATTCAACCACCTTCGAAAGAAGGGTGAAAAGATAAATCGGCCTCCTGAGTTGGCAATCCATTGCCTGCTTCAGACTCATGCTAGTAGACTTGGCTTTTGACATTGAAGCAGCAGTACAGTGAACGGCCTGGTTTGGATGGTTTGGTCAATCTTATTCACTCACCCCTTCCACCCCCTGGATTTGTTGACACGAACACGAGTGCTTTTGAACAGCGAAAGCTGTTTCTCCCCATTCTAATTCGTGCCTGCCGGTGAGATGTGATTGGCAGTGCGGGCTTCTCGCCCCTTTAGTAACACGAAGAACCTCAGCCGTCCTTGATAGCGCCACATCCGTCCCGCGGGCTGAACGTTCAATTACTGATGGACCATGGTTTCTGTGAGAACGGCTCGCGCCCTTTCGATTTCCATCATGTTCTGACAACCTTATCGATCAACATACATATTAATCCAGCAAAGAGCTCGAATGAATAAGTCTAAAGTGCAAGTGGTAGGGACCGTAGGGATGCTTCATGGCTTGCCGATAAGCTTCAAAGTACGAAGGCTCGTGAGAGGGGAGAGTCAAGACTCCTAGGCTGCTATTAGGACCGACCCTACAGACGTCAAAGGCATAAAGAAAGCCATTGGATTCGTCGCCCTAGCCAAGAGCGATTGGTGTCGGCGAATCCCCAGGGGCCAGCTTCAACTTCTCCCAAACTCACAATCCCAACACATCATTCCTCACTAGCCACATCCATACAAATCCGCCGCCGTCGATTGTATACGCCATCGCCATCTGTGCCCAGGTGGGGCTTCCAAATACCGCCTTTTCGACACCATAGTGCCACAACGGCAGGGCTAAAGTCACCATACACGCATCATACCACCCCTTCTCTCCCCAATTCTGCCAAGCAGCATACCTTATAATCGCACTCAAGAGAAACCAGGCTCCAAGAGAGCGGGCTGCGAGGGGAGAAAATTGAGCGTGGTACGAGGGAGTGTAGTTTTGGCGGATCTGCGCAGGGTTGAAGACGAGGGAGATATACCCGGCGAAGGCGATAACCGAGGTCTAGGTAAGTGTCAATAGGAAGAGCGGCGAATATCTTGGATTGGTAGAACACACAAAGAGAACGAAGTAGGGAAGCCAGGTATGATCTGAGCCTGCGGCCTCCATCGAAGCGACCTTACGATACCACAACGAACCTCTACTTCAGCCCGAGCTCCTCAAGATCACACGATGCGACGTTTATTCAGCCGGAATTCGCACTGGTTTTGAGGACCAATCCGTCCACTTGATGCGTTAAGTCTTTTGAGTTGAATCGCGATGCGAGCACGGAGTAGTAGTCAAACTTACTTTTTACTTCATGGGGCGGGCATCTCTTACTTAAATTCTCTGTGGAGCCCCGCCATACCAAGGATAGTGACGTGGGTGGTTCCCAAGAAGGAATATACAGTTGATCCACTGGTTCGTAGAGTAAATCGCCCCCCCTTAGGTGCTTATAAACCAGGCAGGAGGCCTAAGTAGCTAAAACATGGTTAGGAGAGGATAAGTTACCAGTTCTAGTCAAAGCTCAAGGCGACCCGTTGGCCTAAATTCGTTCCCACAGATAGAATTCAAGGCTGTACCCCCTGAGAGCTCCTTGACACGCGCCCAGGTTCTGAGTTTTCGTCGACCCTGACAGGGTCGTCTCGGTCCTAGCTCTTCCGCCGCTAGCTACCAGAGATGCCCAAACACAGGGAAGGAAAATGGAGCCAATTAAGTTAGGTATGTAGGGAGCGGATCTCGTCTTGTAACTAATTCATCACTCTAATTAGTTTTTGAGAGGCTTCCTGTTCGGATTTGGTCTCCGTATGGCCCGCATTCACTTGTTAATTTGTTCGACGATGATCTTCTTCGGGTCCGCGATGAGTCCTCCAATATCATCGAGGCTGGAGCCACATTCATCGTCACTGCCAGCACACTCGAAAATAAAGGTACTTTTTCTGTTTCATTAGAAAAC
>Ga0105239_10001032_pt1 | contig 38819 bp, 28 predicted proteins | sample KBSC44metaG_FD_92761 | JGI IMG/M metagenome (GOLD analysis project Ga0105239, IMG submission 92761) | Corn rhizosphere microbial communities from Kellogg Biological Station, Michigan, USA - KBS C4-4 metaG | ecosystem: Host-associated > Plants > Roots > Rhizosphere > Soil | place: Michigan, USA... | reverse complement strand
GCTAAAAAAATTATATTTGGGCATAAAGAATAGTTTGGTGTGGTAACTAAAGCTACTCTTTTAAAAGGAGGTTACGCCTCCTTTTTTATGCCCTTTTTATTTTTACCCGGACAACAGTGATTTGCATATCCGCACATCCGCACATCTTTTTTCCATCCGCACATTATTGTTACCTTTACAGCCATGAATATCCTGCTCCTTGGTTCGGGCGGAAGGGAAAGCGCCTTCGCCTGGAAAATAGCTCAAAGTCCCAAATGCGATCAGCTTTTTATTGCCCCCGGCAATGCGGGCACAGGTCAGTATGGCACCAATCTTGACATTAAGGTGAATGATTTTGAGGGCATCAAACAAGCGGTCTTAGCTAATAATATCGACCTTGTTTTGGTTGGGCCGGAAGAGCCGCTGGTTAAAGGTATTCACGATTTTTTCCTGGCGGATAAGCAGTTGCATAAAATTCCGGTAATAGGTCCGCAGCGCGAAGGTGCACAACTCGAGGGCAGCAAGGATTTTTCCAAACAGTTTATGGTGCGGAACAATATTCCGGCGGCGGCGTCACGCACCTTTACCCGCGAAACCATGCAGGAAGGGTTCGATTACCTGCCAACTATCGGCTTGCCGATTGTACTTAAAGCAGATGGACTGGCTGCTGGCAAAGGTGTTTTGATATGCCTTACCGTACAGGAAGCACAACAGGAATTGATAGAGATGCTTACCGAAGCCAAATTCGGCGAGGCCAGCTCGAAAGTGGTGGTTGAGCAATTTTTACAGGGCATTGAGCTATCGGTTTTTGTATTGACCGACGGCAATAATTATAAAGTATTACCGTCAGCTAAAGATTATAAACGTATTGGCGAGGGTGATACCGGTTTAAATACAGGTGGTATGGGTTCTGTTTCGCCCGTGCCGTTTGCGGATGATGCGTTTTTGCAAAAGGTAGAGCAGCGCGTTATTATACCAACCGTAGAAGGATTGAAAAAAGAAGGTATCCCTTATAAAGGCTTTATTTTTATCGGCCTGATGAACTGCGGCGGCGACCCTTACATGATTGAATACAACTGTCGCATGGGCGACCCCGAAACCGAAAGCGTAATGATGCGCATTGAAAGCGACCTGGTTGACTTGCTGCAGGGTGTAGCCGAGGGTAACCTTGACCAAAGAGAATTAAAGATATCAGGCAAGGTAGCTGCAACTGTAGTTATGGTAGCAGGCGGCTATCCCGGCGAATACTTAAAGAACAAAACTATAACCGGCATCGAAAATGTGCGCGACTCTATTGTGTTTCATGCGGGGACCATGCTTGAGGGCGAAGATATAAAAACATCAGGCGGCCGTGTGCTGGCTATTACTTCTTTACAGAACGACATGTTTACCGCCTTACAACAGGCCACTGCCGATGCCAGTCGCATTTATTACGATGGCATGTATTTCAGAAAAGATATTGGGTTTGATTTGTTGTAGATGAAAATATCTCATAGCGATGGGTTTTAAACCCATCGCTATGAAAAAAGCCATTCATTCTACTTTATCACTCGTGCACTCACCCCTTCGTTCGTAATTTTAACCGGCAGTATCTTGCCATCTTTATCAAAATACATCTTGTCGATACAAGTTACGCGGTGGTTACCATCGGTTTCGCCAAGCGGGCGGCGGTGGTAAACAATATACCATTCATCGGTACCGGGAACATTTATAACCGAATGGTGCCCCGCGCCGGTGGCTACGTCCATATCCTGCTTTAATACAGTAGCAATGCGCTCAAACGGACCGACCGGTGAGTTACCAATAGCATAGGCCACGCGGTAGTCAGGACCTGTCCAGCCGCCTTCGCTCCACATTAAATAATACTTGCCTTTGCGTTTAAACATAACTGGTCCTTCTACATAGTCCTTTGGGGTTATCTTTTTAAATGTTTCGCCGTCTTTAAATGGCACACAATCGGTAAAGTCGCTTTTCAGCTTCGCAATGTTGCACTCGCCCCAACCACCGTAGATGATGTAATACTGGCCGTCATCGTCTTTAAAAACAAACTGGTCGATAGGCTGGGCCTTGTTTATAATTTTACCGATGAGCGGTTTGCCCAGGTAATCTTTAAACGGCCCGCCAGGGTTATCAGAAATAGCTACGCCTATGCCGCCGATTTCCTTTTGGTCGTCATGAATATCATTCGCTCCGAAAAACAAGTAGTATTTGCCGTCCTTTTTTGTTACGGCAGGCGCCCACATGGCACGTTTAACCCATTTTACAGCGCTGCTGTCAACAATGCGTGGGTGCTTTGTCCAGTGTACCAGGTCGGTTGATGAAAAGGCATCCATAAAAACCTGTTCGTTGTATTTGGCCGAATAGGTTGGATAAACCCAATAAGTTTTATCAAAAATCTTTGCTTCCGGGTCGGCATACCAGCCGGGGAAAATAGGGTTACCGGAGGTTTTCTTTTCCTGTGCCGATGCGGTGGAGCAGGCGGCTATTAGCAGCATAGCGAGGATATTTTTAAATGAGGTCATATCGTTTTGGTTATGCAATTTGCAAACGCAATTATGGGATAAAAAACCGACTTAGGCAATCGGGGACGTCCGATTGATTGAATTACAGACAAAAATATGTGTAGCGTAATAAAAGATTAGCGTGTATCCTATCCGTTAATACTTGCATGCGGTGTTTCGTACCTACGGCACGTATTGTCCTTTTTTCTATTTTTCTACCAATATTTGGCCCCTATGGGGCCGACTTTCGGCTGGATACTTTACAATCATAAAACCGGCGTCTCTTCCTCCTCCAAAAAAATAGAAATCGAAATTTCGAACTCTAAAATCAAAAAATCATTCCACAATCCACACTTCGCCTTCGGCATTCAAAATAATTCCGAACGGCGAAGCCCTCTTGAAGGCCATTGAAAACAAACAAAATCTGAAAAAATTCGAAATCAATTAGTTACTTTGTACCTGATATGTCGCTGTTCATCGCATCGTTAAATTCGGGAAGTAACGGTAATTGTTATTACGTTGGGAATCAGCATGAAGCTGTGTTGATTGATGCGGGCATCTCCTGCCGCGAAACCGAGAAGCGGATGCAGCGTCTCGGCCTGTCCATGCAAAAAGTGAAGGCGATTTTTGTTTCTCATGAGCATTCCGACCATATCAACGGCATACCGGTTATCGCAAAAAAATACAAGCTCCCGGTTTATATTACCCCACCAACCCTGCAGCGTGGCGGCTTAATTATAGAGCCGGAACTGGTGATACCATTCAAGGGTTTTCAAACTATTACCATCGGCGAATTACATATTACCGCTTTTCCAAAAAATCATGATGCCAGCGACCCATATAGCTTTATAGTTACCTGTAACGAGGTTAAAGTAGGTGTATTTACGGATATCGGTGTGGTTTGCCAGAATTTAATCGATCACTTCAAGCAGTGCCATGCGGCGTTTTTAGAGGCCAACTATGATGATGAAATGCTGGATAAGGGCGGCTATCCCTATCATCTGAAACGCCGTATCCGTGGCGGACAAGGCCATTTATCGAACAAGCAGGCTGTTGAGCTTTTTATAACGCACCGGCCGTCGTTTATGACGCATTTGCTGCTGTCGCACCTCTCCAAAAACAATAACGACCCGCAATTAGTGAAGGACTTGTTTGATGCCTGCGCCAATGGAGTAAACATCGTGGTAGCTTCAAGGCATGTAGAATCTGAGGTATATTACATCACCCAAAAGGCAGAGGGGTTTGCGCTTTCATCTTCAGGCGTAACGGTGCTTACAGCGCAGCAGACAACGCTATTTTAAGCAAGAAATTACTTTATCAGTTTATTATCCCCGTCGGGAAAAATCAGGATGGGCTGGTATTGGCGGGCTTCTTCGGCCTCCATATAGGCGTATGACATGATGATAACAATGTCGCCTACCTGTGCTAAACGCGCGGTTGCGCCATTGAGGCAGATGGTACCGGAGCCGCGCTCGCCGGCTATGGTATAAGTTTCAAAACGGGCGCCGTTGTTGTTATTTACAATCTGCACCTTTTCGTTCGGTATAATATTAGCAGCATCCAGCAAATCCTCATCTATGGTAATACTGCCTACATAATTCAGTTCAGCCTGTGTTACCCGCGCCCTGTGCAGCTTGGACTTTAATACTTCAATTATCATGGCGCAAAGGTAGGAATATTTTTAGCGCTGCGTCAATGGGTAATTGTGGGGATGATGTAAAAAGAAAGTTGGCAGTTTTCAGTTGGCAGTTAGCAATTTTTTGCTGCTTTCTCAATCTGTCAACTGCCCACTGAAAACTGCCAACTATAACTTCAATTCACCCCATCCTTGCCTGTACTCTCTTTTAATATACTGGTTTGCCGGCTCAAAATTGGTGATGCGCATGTTTTCGCCATCCCACTTAAGGGCAGTATAACGTCCGCTGAACTTGTAGCCTTCCATGTTGCCGTATACCGGATCGTTGCGTTTTATTTTTTCCTGTATGTTGAAGGTACGCAGCAACAGGTTGCCCATCAGCACCGTTTCTGTTAGCGGACCCGCGTATCCCACAAACGGCGAATCGACTTCCATTTTGCCATAACCGGCAATGCTGGCATCAACCCATTGCCACCAGTGGCCATCCATCCCGCCTTGTACGCGTGGGTATTTTTCCGGAATATGTACATCCTTATTTAAGTTAAGCGGCAATAATCGTGGATGACTTCCACCCCATCCGCACGACACCTTGCCTTTTGTACCGATGAATAGCGTACATCCTTCAAAATCATTTTCACCGGGGAAATCGCCCAAAGCTTCGTTCTGGTTCAGGCTTGGGTCCAGCTCGCTCAGGCGTTCGGGAGTAATGCCGCCGTCCATCCAGTGCAAATCAAGCGGCTTACCATTTTGCTGGGTGAATTTGAACTTGATGGAGCTGGATACCGGGCCGCTTTCCGGATAAATACCTTCCTTAAATATGCCTTTGTACACGGTGCTCGCGCTGCCCGAAACTTCGGTTGGATAACCCAGGCCCAATAGCTTAAATGGCGGGCCCATAATATGGCAGCCCATATCGCCCAACGCGCCGGTGCCGAATTCCCACCAGCCGCGCCAGTTAAACGGCACCAGGTTATCTATATAATTGGTTTGCTTTGCCGTACCCAGCCATAAGTCCCACTTTAATTCCTTCGGTATAGGCGGACCAGATTTTGGCCAGGTAATACCCTGTGGCCATACGGGGCGATCGGTCCAGCAATAAACCTTCTCTATGTCGCCAATCAAACCGGCTTCAAACCATTCACGCATGGTGCGCATGCCGTCGCAGCTGGCGCCCTGGTCGCCCATTTGGGTTACTACCTTGTATTTCTCGCTGGCCTGGGTTAATATGCGGGCCTCGTGAATATCATGAGTCAGCGGCTTTTGCAGATACAGGTGCTTTTTAAGCTGCATGGCACTCAAGCCAACCAGCGCATGGTTATGGTCGGGGATGGCGACGGTAACTGCGTCAAAATTTTTATGCTCTTTGTCGAACATTTCGCGCCAGTCGTGGTAAAATTTTGCTTTGGGGAATTCCTTACGACGGGCGTTAGCCATGCGGTCGTCCACATCGCACAGAAAAGCCATTTCGGCATTCTTTTTTGGCGCGGTGGCATAATGGTGAATATCGTTTTCCGCCTCGCCGCCGCAGCCTACGGCAGCAATGTACAGCTTATCGCTTGGCGCGGTATAGCCCTTGCCGAGTACATAACGCGGTACTATATAAAAGCCGGCGGCGGCAATAGCCGCCTTTTTGATGAATGAGCTGCGGGTGATGGTGTCTTTTTGTTCTTCCATAATAGTTAATGATTAAAGCCCCCTCTAAATCTCCCCCGGTTGGGGAGGCTTTAGCTGCTGGCATGTTTCAAACTCCCCTTCAGGGGTTGGGGGCTACTTCTTCAGCGGCTTCACGGCCACTTCCTTAAAAAACACGACATCGTCATTGCCATGATTTTGCAGGCCGATATAGCCCTCCAAAGGCCGCGGACCACGTTGTGGTTCAAAGTCGAACTTGCGGGCCGGAACGGGCTGGCCTTCGGTATAGTCGGTTACTTTTTGGCCGTTAACGGTTACAATGGTACGGAGACCATCCAAAGTTATTTCCATGGTATTCCACTCGGGGCCTGGCTTACCTGGCTTAGCCAGCGGCTTGGTGAGTGAGTACAGCGTGCCGGTTATATGATATTCGTCTTCTTTCGATGTTTCGGGATGATTGTCTATCTGTACTTCGTAGCCGTAAAAAACGGGCATCCATTCCTCGCGCGGCTCGATGGGTATGCGGATAAACACCCCGGAGTTGCTGTTAAACTTCTCCATTTTATATACGATACGGATAACGCAATTGCTGAACTTCTCCTTGCTCCAATACTCCAGGCCCATGCCGCCGTGGCTGCCGGTAAGGCCGTCTTTTACATATCGGCTGCCTGGGCCAACGTGTTTCCAGCCGTTGTTGAGGTCTTTACCGTTGAACAGCTGGCGCCAACCGTCCTTGTCCTGTGCATTTGCGTTGGTGCAGGCCAGTAAAAGCAGCGCCGAAAAAACAGCAGCCATGCATTTACCCGCCAGGGGATTCATAGTTTTCATATACCGGGAAGTTTGTTTGGTTAATAATAGATTAAACTAAGGTAGCGGTTTTTTAATTGGAACGCAATAAACATCGGCAGGTAGCTTCCGTGTAAACAGAAAATTACATTATGTTAAGCCCGGAGCCGACAAATTTAACCCAGGAACAGTTGTGTACACATTTGTTAAAAACACATACATAGCTCACTTTCAATATTTTACTATTTTATATGAATAAAAACAACTGTTCCACCTGTTCCATCTGTACACAAGCGTTCCGCGGAACAGCACAGCGCCACCTGCAAAATCATTCAACCGCTACGCCAACGTCAACAAAAAATCTACCCTATTGCCTTACCCCAAACTTTTATTATTTTTGACGCACCAAATCAAAACATTATGGAGTTTCCGGCAGGATTAAAATACACTAAAGACCACGAGTGGATAAAAGTTGACGGCGATAGCGCGCTGGTTGGCATCACCGAATTCGCACAGCGCGAGCTCGGCGACATTGTTTACATCGACATTAACTCGGTTGGCAAAGAAGTTGCCAAAGACGAGGTTTTCGGCACCGTTGAGGCTGTTAAAACCGTATCGGATTTGTTTATGCCCGTTACCGGTACCATTACCGAAATTAACGCGGCGCTTGATAAAAGCCCCGAGCTGGTAAACTCAGACCCATACGGCGATGGCTGGATGGTAAAGCTTACCATTGCCGACGCATCGCAGGTAGATGGCCTGCTGTCGGCCGACGATTATAAATCGCTGGTAGGCGCTTAATGAAGCCTGCTTTAAAATATTACCGGCCCGCTATTTTGTGGGCCGTACTTATTTTAATTCTCTGCAGCATTAAATTGGGGCCGGTTTCAAAGTCGCCCTTGTTTTTTGCCGGGTTTGATAAGCTGGTACACTGTGGGCTGCTGTTTGTGCTCACGGTATTTATGGCCTGGGGCTGTGCGCGTAGTCAAACACCGCGGTTGTTGCCGTACAATAGTTTGCTGGTAATTACCGTTATTGCCATAGCTTACGGAGGGCTGATTGAAATTCTGCAGCATTACTTTTTTACCTGGCGCAGCGGCGAGTGGGACGATCTTTTTGCAGATACCATCGGCATCTTAATGGCAACTTTCAGTATATTTATAACGGCTAAGGCATTAAGTAAATGAAAAAAAGCAGGTTCGCACTTTTGGCGTTTATCGGGATAGTGGCGCTGTCGTCATGCGGTATTTTTAAGAAAGGCTGCGATTGCCCGGTGTTTAAGGCATATAAGCAGCCCGCTAAATCTGGGGTGCATCACGTATAGTCATTCAACCCACTGAGAAAAGATCGCAGATGAGGACGGATGACGCAGATGTCTGTTCGCGGTATAGTCGTTAATAAAAACATCAGCGTCATCTTATTAATCTGCTTACATCTGCGGTACTCCTCCGCGACTAAAATGGGAACAAGCTCAGCTGGTCCGTATGCTTTTCTTCCCTCGCCCTTACCACCACATCTCCGAAATTGGAAAGGGATATCCCAAGCAGTCTTATTTTTTTGTCATCCGGCTCCGTTGCGGCCAACAGTTTTTTGGCCGTTGTGCTAACGGTTTCCAAATCGTTTATGCCGTTAGTGAACGACTGGTTGCGGGTGATTTGCTTAAAGTCGCCGTATTTTATTTTGAGGGTTACCGTGCGACCTTTTAGCTGGTAATGCTGTAGGCGGTTGCATACGATTATGGCAATCTTATCCAGCTCGGCCTCCATTTCTTCAATGGTGGTTAAATCATAAGGGAAAGTATCTTCGGCCGCTAACGATTTAGTTTCGCGGTGCGGCTGTACTTCGCGGTTATCTATCCCCCGCACAATGTTATAATAAAACCTGCCCACCTTTCCAAAATGCCGGCTGAGTTCGGCCTCTGTGAGTCTTTTCAGATCCTCGCCGGTATGCAGGCCCATGTTCTTCATTTTTTGGGCCGTAACTTTACCTACACCAAAGAATTTTTCGACCGGCAGCTTTTCCATAAAACTTTCTATAGATGATGGGCCGATAAATTTCAAGCCGTCGGGTTTATTAATGTCCGATGCTATTTTGGCGACGAATTTATTAATGGAAACACCTGCGGAGGCGGTCAGTTGCAGCTCATCCCTGATGGCTTGTTTTATTTGCTGCGCGATTTCGATAGCGGAGCCGATGTCGAGCTTGTCGGTAGTTACATCAAGGTAGGCTTCATCCAGCGAAAGCGGTTCAATCAAATCAGTATACCGGCCGAATATCTCCCTGATTTTGCGGGATACTTCTTTATAGGCATCAAACCTCGGCCTTACAAATATGGCATGCGGACAAAGCTGCACCGCTTTCTTAGACGACATGGCAGATTTTACGCCAAACTTTCGAGCTTCATAGCTGGCTGTAGCTACCACGCCACCCCTGCCCTCCGGAGAGCCTCCCACAACAATGGGCTTGCCACGATATTCCGGGTTATCGCGCTGCTCGACCGACGCATAAAATGCATCCATATCTACATGGATAATTTTGCGAAATATTTGAACCGGCTCTTCCATTTGGTGTAATACAAATATAAGACCGGATAAGGAAAATGAACAGGCGGAGAGAACGTGCTCCTATTAAATTATTTTCAAATTAACCCGCACCAACAAAACTGCTATGATAATAAAGCCGTATTTTGGATAATAATTAACGCTATAAGCCTAATCAACTCCATGGTCACCGCTCTCAAAATATTTTTCACAGCCCTGTTCTGCTGGATGTGCTACCAGGTAATTAACACCAGCATACACAGCAGCCTTTTTAAGGAATGGGATTTTTTAGGGTCGATACCCTGGATGCGGGCCACTTTGTGGGATTTTTATGCCAATGTAACCGCTATATTTCTGTGGGTTTGCTACAAAGAGAAAAACATAGCGCTGATTGTTTTGTGGCTGATATTATTGGTAGCTTTAGGCAGCATAGCCACCTGCGCATACATACTGGTACAACTGTTCAAGCTTAAGCCCAGCGAAGGACTAAAGGAACTTTTTAGTAAACAAAATGGATAATTCTATCTACTGTTTAATTATTTACTGCCTCGTTGCCTGCTGTGTAATTATGGCGCTGGTTTGGCTATGGTCATACAAGATAAAAAATGCCGGGGTGGTTGATATTTTTTGGTCCTACAACTTCCCGGTTATCGCTATAATATTACTGCTGTTGGCCCCAGGCTTTGAAACCCGCAAGCTACTGATAAGCGGCATGGTAATTATTGCCGGTATACGCCTGGGAACCCACCTGACCGTAAGGGTAACGAAACACCTGCACGAGGAAGAGCCGAGGTACGCCCATATCCGCAAAGAATGGGGCGCTAATGCAGAAATAAAAATGTTCGGATTTTTCCAAATGCAAGCGGTGTCGAATGTGCTACTGGCTGTTCCGTTTTTTATCATCACCCTAAATAAAGAAGCCGCGCTTTCACCTTTTGAATATGCAGGGGCTGCGCTTTGGGCTATAAGCGTAATTTGTGAAGCTGTTGCCGATGCACAATTGGCAGCCTTTAAAAAAGACCCTGCGAATAAAGGCAAGGTATGCGATACCGGCTTGTGGGGCTACTCCCGCCATCCCAACTATTTTTTTGAATGGCTGATGTGGGTATCGTACTTCGTTTTTGCGCTGGGTTCGCCATATGGATATATCGCTATTATCAGTCCGGCAATAATTTTATATTTATTATTAAAGGTGACGGGCATACCTACTACAGAACAGCAGTCACTTCGATCAAAACCGGAAGCTTTTAAAAAATATCAGCAGAAAGTAAGTGTTTTTGTACCGTGGTTTAAAAAATCATAGCAGCGATAGCAAATGTACAGGCGCTGTTGCTCTGTGTTATCTTCGCGCATTCCGTGGTTAAAATAGCCAACTAAGCACGGAGGTTAATATAGCTGGAAGTGGTAAATATTTTATCTGTTCAAATCCATCAGCACATAAAAAACGTAAACCCAATAAACATAACAATCACAAAAACACCCGGCAACAGCCAACTCTTATACATGTGGTACGACAAACTGATTGAACAAAATAAAGTCCCCGATTTTTTATTAAGGCAGGGCATCCGGAAATTACTAAAACAGCGCCTTGCCGACGAAAACAAAGGAGATGTTGAAACACAGCAGGCGCATTTAATGGCGTTGATTGATAAATTAAAAGCCTCTCCTATCGCCGTTAATACCGCCGATGCCAACCAGCAACACTATGAGGTGCCGACTAAATTTTATCAATATTGCCTGGGCAAAAATCTCAAGTATTCCAGCTGCTATTTTAAGCCGGGGGTAACTTCGCTGGACCAGGCGGAGGACGATATGCTTTTCCTCACCTGCGATCGCGCCGCGCTCAAAAACGGCCAGCATGTGCTGGAACTTGGTTGCGGATGGGGTTCTTTATCGCTGTATATGGCGGCTAAATATCCCGGCAGTACATTTAAGGTGGTATCCAACTCGCGCACGCAAAAGCAATTTATTGATACTGAAGCGCAGGCCCGGGGAATTAAAAACCTTACGGTAATTACTGCAGACATGAACACTTTCACCATCGATGAGGAGTTTGACCGCGTGGTATCGGTGGAGATGTTTGAGCACATGCGCAATTATCAAAAACTGATGAAAAAGGTGGCTTCGTTCCTGAAACCGGACGGTAAGCTGTTTATTCATATTTTTACCCATAAAGAATATGCTTACCTGTTTGAGGTGATAGACGAAACCGACTGGATGAGCAAATACTTTTTTACCGGCGGCATAATGCCCAGCGACGACCTGATGTTTTATTTTAACGACGACCTGGTTGTTGAGCAGCACTGGCATGTAAACGGCACTCATTATGGCAAAACATCGGAAGAATGGCTTAAAAATATGGACGCCCACAAAGCCGAAATTATGCCTTTATTTGAAGAAACTTATGGAAAGACCGAAGCACTGAAGTGGTGGGTTTACTGGCGGATATTTTACATGGCCTGCGCCGAGCTATGGAATTATAACGAGGGCAACGAATGGATTGTAAGCCATTATTTATTTCATAAAACATAAACAACAATATTCTCGTAGAGACACAATACTTTGTGTCTTTTTACATATTCAAATCCCGATATGATTCGTTTCTTTCTTATCCTCATACTGTTTCTTATTTCCCTGCTCTGCATTTTTAAAGCCTTTGAATACCATTTGTGGCTGCTGGCCATAGGCACCACGGAATTTCCGTGGCTGTTTGCCGGCCTTACCATTATTGCGCTAGGGCTTGGTATCTGGATACCGCGCTGGCAAATGGGCGGAACGATATTGGGGACGATAACGCTGGTTATTTTTTTGTCGCCGGTGATAAGAGCTTACTGGGCTGCACGGGATGTAAAGGAGGATATGGCAAAGGCCTTCAATATTCAGCCCAATGATGAAACCAGGTTCGGTTTTTTTAAAATGTTTAAGGCCGTAAAAAGTGTAGCCTATAAAACGATTAGCTACGTAAAGTACAACGATACGTCGATGACGATGGATTTTTATCCGGCAGAATTACCGGAAGGTTCGAGGCTTGTACCTGAACCGGACAAAGAGGAGCATGAGAAAGTTAGGCGACCATGTATTATCATGGTTCACGGCGGCTCATGGGCTGGGGGTGATAGCCAGCAATTGCCGGAACTGAATAGTCATTTGGCGGACAAGGGCTATAATGTTGCAGCCATAAATTACCGCATGGCGCCTAAGTGGCAAACACCTGCCCCGGTGGATGATATACGAGCCGTAATGGCTTATTGTCGCACTCATTCCGAAGAATTGCATATCGACACCAACCAATTTATATTGATAGGCCGCTCGGCAGGGGCACAAATAGCCCTCCTGGCTGCCTATACCCTTAACGACCCAGCTATAAAAGGAGTGGTTGATTTTTATGGCCCCGCAGATATGGTTTGGGGATATTCAATCCCGTCGAGCCCATGGATAATGAACTCGCGCAAGGTGATGGAGCAATATATTGGCGGAACATATACGCAGGTACCAAAAAAATATTCGGCCTGCTCACCGTTAGAGTTTGTGAACCGGCAATCGCCGCCTACGCTTATTATTCATGGTGAAAATGATGTGCTCGTTTCGCCCGAGCATAGCCGGCGGCTTAATCTAAAACTATCACAAAACGGCATAAAGCATTATTGGCTTAAATTGCCCTGGGCTACGCATGGGTTTGATTATAATTTAAATGGACCAGGGGGGCAGCTGTCAACTTATGCGGTGGAGACGTTCCTAAAAGCATTAGCGGCCCCCCAGCCCCCTGAAGGGGGAGCGGAAAAGCGTAGTGAGAATAACAAATGAACCAACTAAACATTAACTCCCCCTTTAAGGGGCTGGGGGGCACCGCCATCATCGGTACCGGCATTGCCGGCATGGGCTGCGCACATTTTTTACATCAGCATACCAACCTCACCATATACGAACAAAACGACTACGTTGGCGGCCATACCAACACGGTTACAGTTGATGAAGATGGCAAGCCGGTTTACATAGATACTGGTTTTATGGTATTCAACTATAAAACCTACCCAAACCTGTGCGGCCTGTTTGATGAGATAAAAGCGCCTGTGAAGAAAACCGATATGTCGTTCAGCGTGCAGCATTTGCCCAGCGGTTTGGAATACAGCGGTAGCAGCATTAACCACCTGTTTGCACAACGGAAGAATATATTCAACCTGAAATATATTAAAATGCTGAGCCAGATTGCCCGTTTTAATAAGGAGAGCGTGAAGATATTAGACGACCCGAAATACGCTGATTATTCCATCGGGCAATACATCCGGGAGTTTAACTTCGGCGAAGAGATGCTATGGAAATACCTGGTGCCAATGAGCTCGGCGGTGTGGTCGACACCTATGGAACAAATGCTGGATTTTCCGGCAGTAACGCTCATCCGCTTCTTTTTGAACCACGGGTTTCTCGGCCTGGACACCCAGCACCAATGGTATACGCTTGAAAATGGCAGCCAGGCTTATCGCGAGATATTGATTAAGCCGTTTAAAGATAAGATATATGTAAACCGCCGTGCGATAAAAGTAAGCCGCAATACCGACGGCACGGTTACCGTACATGCATCGGATGGCTCAGCAGAAACGTTTGACAGTGTAATTATCGCCGCTCACGGCGACCAGGCGCTGGCTATACTTGAGCAACCAACTAACGACGAACAACGCCTTTTATCGAACTTTAAATATCAATACAATAAAGCCGTACTACACACCGATAGCAGCATTATGCCGAAAGCCAAACTGGCCTGGAGCAGCTGGAACTACAGCATAAAAATGCAGGACGACAAGCTTGCACCCACCACTATTTACTGGATGAACCAGTTGCAGGGCGTGTCTGACAAAAAGGATTATTTTGTATCGATAAATCCGCATGATGGCCTCGACCCTAAAAAAATAATCAAAGAGCTGGATTATGAACATCCATTGTTTGATGTGCCGGCCATACAGGCGCAGGCTGAATTGCATACATTAAACCAAAATGGCCCGGTATACTTTTGCGGCAGCTATTTTAAATACGGTTTTCACGAGGATGCTTTTGCAAGCGCCGTGGAATTGTGCAGGCATTTGCTGGGGGCGCCTGTATATGAGTAATTGGTCAACGTTCGCAGAAAAAATGTATTGCAAACAGTTATTAAATATTATTAGCTAAATTAGCCTGCATCGTAACCCATTGCCTAACCCTAACCCGGCATTAAATGAAGCAAAAGCTAGTGTTTATCTATATGCTATTCATGGCATATTGTTTTGCAGCGAACGGCCAGGATACAACAGGTACGGGCAGAAGTATCATTTCCAAACTAATAACCTTTCTAAACACCCATAATTCCGAGAAAGCCTACCTGCAATTCGACAAACAGTATTACGTTACCGGGGATACCATTTACTTTAAAGCATACGTTACGCAGGGCGAACGGCACCAGCTATCAAACCTAAGCGGCTTGCTGCATGCCGATCTTATAACTCCTAATAATAAAATTGTCAGGTCAATAAAGCTACAGCTGATAAACGGCCTTGCATGGGGCGATTTTTTCTTGCCGGACTCGTTGCCAAAGGGTAATTACCGGGTACGTGCCTATACGCAATTGATGCGTAACGAGGGCGATGCGGCCTTTTTTGAGCGGATTATAAATGTTGGCAGTACCGAACTGCAAAAAATTGCAGAAAGTATGCCCGCAGGCGGCCGTGCGACCGAAAAAAAAGCGGATGTTCAATTTTTGCCCGAAGGCGGGAGCCTGGTAAGCGGCATCAAATCAAAAATAGCATTTAAAGCGATAGGAGCCGATGGGCGGGGCGCCAATGTATCTGGGGTAGTATTGGATAACGAAAATAAAGAAGTTTGCCAATTTGCATCGGCCCGTTTGGGCATGGGTTTTTTTTACCTGCAGCCGCAGGATGGTAAAAACTATACTGCTAACGTAATTTATGCTGATGGCAGCACGGATAGTTTTAACCTGCCCGTTGCAGCAGAATCTGGTTTGGCTTTATCGGTCAATAATCAATCGCTGTCAAAGTTTGCTGTAACAATAGCGGCAAACAATAAATGCTTTGCACAAAACAGGGGCAAAGAATATACGCTGTTGGTATACTCGGGCGGGGTTGGCACGTCAGTAACTTGTAAGCTGGACAGCAATTTGATTGTGCTTGATGTCGCAAAACACCGGCTTTATACCGGCGTAGCTACCGTTACCTTATTTTCGCCGGGCGGCGAACCATTAGCCGAGCGCCTGCTGTTTATACAAAATTACGACCAGCTTAAAATCAGCGTCAATAGTGACAAAACAATTTATCATACCAGGGACAAAGTAAGCATAGCCCTCGATATAAAAACCCGCCTCGACTCAGCCGCGATCGGCCATTTTTCGGTTTCGGTTGTTGATGAAAGCAAGGTGGCGGCAAACGAAAATGAAGAAAATACCATTCTTACCAGCCTTTTGCTTACATCGGATTTAAAAGGCACGGTAGAGCAGCCTAATTATTATTTCGCAAATATTAACGACGAAACCAACCGCAATCTCGATTTAGTTATGCTTACCAACGGTTATCGCAGGTTTGAATGGAAGCCACTGTTAAATAATGCATACCCCGGCCTGACCTATCAACCTGAGCAATCGCTGGAGATATCCGGTACGGCCAAAATGATGGGTGGTCGCCCCCTGGTTAAGGGTACCGTATCGTTAATCGCGCTATTTCCGGGAAGCCCTGTTTTAAGTGAAGTTACTGATGATAACGGCAATTTCTGTTTCGGCAAGCTGATGTTTGCGGATACCGGGCGGTTTATGTTACAGGCTGTAAATGCGAAGGGCAACAATAACACCGTGCTTACGTATATTGCCGGCAAACCTGCCCCGGTTGTACCACTGCCATACGCGCAAATAATACAGCCGGATACCGGCAAAGAAATAAAAGCCTATTTAGATAATGATTTAAAGAAACGCGAACAACTATCTGCACAAGGACGAATAACCGGAAAAATGCTGCGCGGGGTAGACGTAAAAGCGCGGAGGATTGAAAAGTCTGAAATAGCCCTCCGTTATGGCCCTGTGGATTATACGATACCAGGTGCAGATGTAAACTACGGACTTTTATCGGACAGGTTAACGATAAGAATTCCATTTGTGAATTTTGAAGGCAACGGAATATATGGCCAGGCCGTTGCTTATTTGGCGCATGTTCCGTATCATTTACCCATGAGAGTTGTTGTTGATGGTATGGAAATGAGACCTGATTTCGATATAAACTCGATCGGATCGTCACTTGTTGAAAAGGTAGAGGCGATAACAGACCCAGCAGTAAACGACCACGCAACTGTTGGCGTAATCGCTATTACCTTAAAGCACGGCCTCTCGGCAAGCGAGATACCGTCAAAGGGCGTTTTGCCAATAAAGGCCATGGGATTTTATACGGCCCGCGAGTTTTACAGCCCTAAATACGAGACCACTGATGCTCTAAAAGCCGCCGATTTTAGGACAACCATTTACTGGAACCCCGAAATTGCTACAGATAAAAATGGCAGCGCTATGGTTGATTATTACAATGCTGACACTGCCGGCAGCTACCGGGTAATTATTGAAGGAATAGACAGCAACGGCAACTTAGGCAGGCAGGTTTATCATTACCAAATAAAAAACTAAAAATTTAGTTGTTTTTATCAAACGGGTTTCATAGCTTTAGTTTGATGAAAACCTCTAGCTTAACACTATCTCTAATTCTCGCCTCGCTGTGCTGTTTTGCGCAGTACACAATCAAAGGGCATGTCATCAGCCAGGCTGATACTAAACCGGTAGCCGGTGCTAACGTATTTTTGAGCAATACCACGCTGGGTGCGCATACGGCAGCCGATGGGTCGTTTACTATAACCAACATAAAGCCCGGTGAATATCGGCTTACGGTGACCAATGTAGGCTTTGACGCTTATACCCAAACCATTTTGATTACGCATGCCGATGTCAACCTGCAGCCGATCACCATTTTTCCGTCGTCAGTTAAGCTAAACGCGGTTACAATAAACGCAAAGAAAGGCGCCGACCCTGAAAGGCCCCGATACATGGAATGGTTTAAGGCTGAGTTCCTGGGTTCGACAGATTCAGCTAAATCATGCAAAATTCTCAACCCTGAATTGCTGGACTTTGACTATGATAACGCCGCTAACATACTTACCGCCAAATCGGCCGACTTTTTAATTATTCAGAATGATTTGCTGGGTTACAAAGTAAAATATCTGCTCAAAAATTTCTTTCTTACTTTCGACGAAGACCAGAACCACATCTTCAACTTCTCGGGTTCAGTTCAGTTTGAGCCGATGAAAGGTACCGCTAATGACGAAAAGCGCTGGCAACGCAACCGCCAGCAATTTTATGAGAATTCGCAGACGCACTTTTTGCGTGCTGCCATTGCCGGCACCATCGACAAAGAAAACTTCAGGGTACTGCGGATACCAGGCAATCCCGCGCGGCCATCTGACAGCCTCATACAGGAAAACCTAAGGGTTTACCGCCTGCTGAAAGATGATAAAAAATACCGCGACTCGCTTAAATATTGGGAAAAGAAGGCTGCTCTACCAAAAACGCTCGACAAGGCTGACTATACGCCGCTGAAAAAGGAAGACCTGCTTAAAGGACCTGATAAATACGGCTTTTATACCCTGGTATTTAACAACGATGCTTATTTTATAACTTATAATAAAGACAAACGCTTTAATCGCAGTGCCCGCTCCAAGTTGGCCAGCGCCGAAAACCAGGACAATACGCTGCTAAGCTACGGCCACAAAACAATGCGCTTCGATAAAAACGGCTCGCCGGTTGACCCCGACGGGCTGGTATATGATGGTATATGGATACGTGGGCGCCTGGCCACATTGCTACCGCTTGACTATGAGCCGCAGGAAGAAAAAATGCAAGCTGTCGACAGTACACTGCTGAAAAAGATAATGCCGAAGTTTACCGCCTACAGCCAGAAACACCAGGTAGAAAAGGCTTACCTGCATTTCGACAAGCCCTACTATGCCGCAGGCGACACTATGTACTTTAAAGCCTATTTAACCCAGGGCGAGGCACACCGGCTTTCGCATACCAGCGGTGTGCTGTATGCCGAATTGATAAACGACCGGAATAAGGTTAGTAACTCCATAAGAATGCTCGTTACCGATGGCGTGGCCTGGGGCGATTTCGCATTGCCACGCAGTTTGCCAAAAGGTAATTACCGTGTTAGGGCCTACACCCAGTGGATGCGCAATAATGGAGACGAATATTTATTTACCGCCAACATACCCATAGGGAGTACAATGGTGATGAAACCCGACAGCAGTGTTAATGTTACAGCCAAAGCACAACCAAAACCTATTGTTGCAAAGCCGGACATCAAGTTTTTTGCCGAGGGCGGCAGCCTGGTTACAGGAGTACAATCAAAAATTGCATTTAAAGCTATAGGTGCGAATGGTTTGGGCCTGAACGTAAAGGGCACCATTATTGACAACGACAATAAAGAAGTGGCGACGTTTGCCTCGACGCATTTAGGCATGGGATATTTTTCGTTAACCCCGGCGGACGGTAAAACATATTCGGCAAAGGTGAGCTATCCCGATGGGCGGCAGGATGTAATTACGCTGCCGAAGGGAGATGACAACACCGTCGGCATTTCTGTTACCGATATCAGCCGGGCCTTTGATGTAAAAATTAATGCAGGCAAGCAATGGTTTCAGCAAAACAAAGGCAAAAGCTATACGCTGGTTGTATATTCCGGTGGCGAGCCGCAAAGCTTTACGGTTAAGCTGGACAACTTGCAGACGGATGTGGAGGTGGTTAAAAACTTTGTCCATTCCGGTATTGCAAAGGCCACTTTGTTTTCGGCAGACGGCGAGCCATTGTGCGAGCGCCTGTTGTTTGTACGCACCAACGACCTGCTTGCGCTGAACATTAAAGCCGACCAAAGCAGCTATAAATCGCGCTCGAAAACAACTTTAAATTTAAACGCTATAACAGGTGAGAATGGGCCGTCGTCGGGGCATTTTTCGGTATCGGTGGTTGACGAGAGTAAGGTGCCTGTTGAAGAAAGCATGCAGTCAACAGTGGTTAACAATATCCTGCTTACTTCGGACCTGAAAGGATACATAGAGCAACCCAACTATTACTTTACCAATATTACCGATAAAACCAATGCCGACCTCGACCTGGTAATGCTGACCCATGGCTACCGGAGCCAATGGAAAAAAATATTGGCGGATGATAATACGCCGCCGACCTACCAGGTTGAAAAAGGCCTCACTGTTAGCGGGCAATTAAAATTCGGCGGCAAGCCGCTTGAAAAAGGCATGGTAAAGCTTTTCAGCAAAGGTAAAAACGGGCTGATGCTGGATACACTCTCTGACGCCGACGGCCGGTTTGTATTTGATAATCTTGCCTATAACGATTCAACAAAGTTTGTTTTGCAGGCACGTACAGCTAAAGGGCAAAAAGATGTAGAAGTAAAACCCGATACAGCCGTATCTACGCCTGAATTAGCAGCTATATTAAACAGGGACCTGCCGCCTGACGATATGCTTGAAGCCTATGTAAAGCATAGCAAAAAACTTTTGGACGAACAGGACAAAGAAGGTATTAACCACCATACCAATATGCTGAAGGAGGTTACTGTAAAGGATAAAAAGATAGACCCTTTTGAGAATTCGACAAACCTGTATGGAAAAGGCAGCGGAGACCAAACGCTAACTGCGGAGGTGCTGGACAAATCGGGATATGAGCGGCTTTTTGATGCCATAAGGGCAAAGGCAACCAGTATTATCTTTACATTCGATCATAAGCTACGGTCAAACCGCGCCGTTTTACCATCGTTTAAAGAGCAGAAACAGGATTATATGCTGGTGATAGTTGACGGCACGCCTATATTTAGTGATCATAAGGTGCTTGACGAACTTGACGTTGCCGATGTTGAGAATGTCGAAATATTTCTGGGGGCACATGGGTCCGCAGTTTATGGCAGCCTGGCCAGCGGAGGTGTAGTGATAGTTACCACAAGAAAAGCCCGTAAAATCAATAATTATTTCAAGGAATCGCCGGGAGTGATTACTTTTAAAATGAACGGCTTTTATAAGCAACGTGAGTTTTACGCACCTAAATATGAACATATCACAACTGACGATAAACCTGACCTGAGAACAACCGTTTTCTGGAACCCTGAGTTTATAACCGATAAGGACGGCAACGCATCGCTGAGCTATTATAATGCAGATGGCAAAGGCACTTACAGGGTAGTAATAGAGGGGGTAGATGCAGAAGGCAACCTGGGAAGACAGGTATTAAGGTATAAAGTAGAATAAATGAAAAAAACAGCATTGCTTACACTTTTAAGTTTACTATTTGCAGCGACCGTGCTTTGCCAGCAGGTAAGCAATAATGCGGTTGAAAAAACTTATTTACAATTCGATAAGCCTTATTACGCTATTGGCGATACCATCTATTTTAAAGCTTATGTAACCTTAGGCGCAGAAAACAAGCTATCGGCATTAAGCGGGATATTATATGCTAAATTAATCAGCCCCGAAAACAAGATAGCAAGGGCGCTAAAGCTGCAGATTATTGCCGGTACAGCATCAGGAGATTTTGTATTGACAGATACGCTGAAAAGCGGCAGCTATCGGGTGCGTGCGTATACGCAATGGATGCGGAACGAGGGTGAGGATGCCTTATTTGAAAAAGTAATTCCAGTCGGCGGCACCGGGCCAAAACGCATCCCGGAAAGCGGAGAACCATCTAAAACAAAAAACAAAACAACCTCAAATCAAATCAGCAAAACCGATATACAATTTCTGCCGGAAGGCGGCAGCCTTATAGCAGGTAATTATTCCAGGATAGCGCTCAAGGTAGTAGGCCCGAACGGACTGGGGAAAGCGGCAAAAGGCGTCGTGACAGACGAAACCGGCGGAGAGGTAACACAGTTTGAGAGCGGTCATGCCGGTATGGGCAGTTTTACCTTTGTGCCTAGAAAAGGTAAGGCCTATAAAGCAGCTATTACCTTTGCTGACGGCACTACCACAACAATGGAATTGCCGGAAGCGCAGGCCAACGGTTATACCTTCAGTCTAAATAATTCAGGCCCTGATACAATTGGGATAAGAATAGCCGGCGGCGGCAACAGCCGGATGCAAAAGCTAAGGCTTGTAGCCCAGGCCTGCGGCAAAGTTTATTACGCCGTGGAAAACGACTCGGAGAATAAATACTTTTCAGCAACTGTACCTAAAAACAAATTCCCAACCGGTATTATCCAGTTCACATTGTTGTCGCCCACTGGCGAACCGCTCAACGAGCGACTGGCGTTTATCGAAAACTCCAATAAGGCCACACTCAATCTAAAGACCGATAGGACAGCTTACTCATCGCGCCAAAAAATTAACATACAGCTTAACGCAAAAAGCAAGGACAACAAACCATCAACGGGAAGCTATTCGGTAGCGGTAATTGATGAAGATAAAGTACCCGCCGATTCGCTGAATGAAACGAATATTTTAACCAACCTGCTGCTGACATCGGACTTAAAAGGAAATGTTGAACAACCGAACTATTATTTCACCAATCCATCAGAAAAAACAAGGGCCGACCTGGATAACCTGTTGCTTACACAAGGCTATCGCCATTTTACCTGGAAGCAGATGGCAGATACAACGGCCCCGAAATTTCAGCCCGAAAGCTCAATCACTATATCGGGCACGGTGAAACGAAACAACAAGCCTGTTCCGGGGGCACAAATTAAGCTGTTTGGCAAAACCGGTGGCTTGTTTATGCTGGATACGGTTACAGATGTGAATGGCAAATTTGCATTCCGCGATTTGATATTTGCCGACAGCACGAAATTCGTGGTACAATCGAAGGTAAAGAAAGGGCAGGATGAGGTAACGCTCGAGCTGGATACCACACGTGCCCCGCAGTTAAAAATCCGGCAAATTGAAAGCAATGATGGAGATTTACAGACCGCTGAAATAGCCACCTACCTTACCAGCGCGAAACAGTTTTATGAAGAGCAAAAAAAGTTCAGTATCAATCAGCATAGAATCTTGCTGAAAGAAATAACCGTTGAAGCTAAAAAAGATCCACCGCTTATACCGCATTCGCAAAACCTTAACGGCTCGGGCAATGCTGACCATTTATTAACCGCCAAAGATATAGAGCGGCTAATTTGCGCCCGGCTGGGAGATTGCCTGCAGGGTGTGTATAACCTGCATTTCAAGAACGGCATCCCGGAAATTGGCGTACTTGTTATAGACGGAAACTTTGTCGACAAAGATATTTTTCTACAATTGAATCCCGACGATATTGAAGGTATTGAAATAATTACAAGCGCGCATTATGGTGCTATATATGGTTCCAGGATGGCCAATGGCGGTTTAATTATAACTACTAAACCCGCCCGCCGGACTGACAACCTTTACTATCGTTACGCTCCGGGTGTGGTTACTTACATGCCTAAAGGTTTTTACAAAGCCCGCGAGTTTTATTCGCCGCAGTATGACAACCCGCACACCAATCAAAAAATGGCCGATTTACGCAGCACTATTTACTGGAACCCGAATATCATAACAGATAAAGACGGCAAGGCGTCGTTCAGTTATTTTAATGCTGATGGCAAGGGCACTTACCGGGTAGTTATTGAAGGTATTGATGCAGACGGTAATTTGGGGAGACAGGTATTAAGATATAAGGTAGAATAGCGTTACATAGAGCGTATTTACAAAAAAAATGAAAATCTTAAACTTAACTCTATTATTAGTAGTACTGTCGCTTTACTGCTTTGCACAATACAACGTAAAAGGCAAAGTAATAAGCCAGGCCGACACCCGCCCCGTTTCGGGTGCAAGCGTGTTTATTAACGGCGCTACTATTGGCAGCCGCACGGCTGATGACGGCACTTTTACCCTCAGCGGCATTAAACCTGGCAGGTATGATTTGATGATTGCGATGGTTGGCTTCGATAAATTTTCGGAAGCTATAGAGATTGTAAATAGCGACGTTAACCTGCCGGTTATAACCATCTTCCCCAAAACTACTGTATTAAATGAGGTAAAAATTAAGGCAGGCGATGATGCGGAACGCCGGCGTTACTATGAGACCTTTAAAGATGAGTTCCTGGGTAAATCCGACCTGGCAAAGGAGTGTAAAATATTAAATCCGGAGCTGCTCGACTATGACTACGATGATAAAGCCGGGATACTTAAAGCCTCGTCGGTCGATTTTTTGATTATTGAAAACCACGCCCTTGGTTACCGGCTTAAATACTTGTTAAGCAGCTTTTCAGTAACTGATGCTACCGGCGCAGGCAAAGAATTTTCATACGCGGGGAATGTGTTTTTTGAACCGATGCGGGGCAGTCCGCGGGATGAGGAAAGGTGGCGTGCCCGCCGGCAGGAAGTATATGAGGGTTCGCAGCTTCATTTTCTGCGGGCGGTGCTAAATAACCGGGTAGACCAGGAAGGCTTCCAGGTATTGCGTTATGCTGTCACTCCAAACCCGCAACGCCCGGCTGACAGCATCATCGGTAAAAAAATCCAACTATTCACGGCGCTCGCAACCGGTAAAGACAAAAAGCTTTATAAAGATTCGTTAAAGTACTGGCAGAAAAAGGCCGAAATGCCTGCAATAATTGCTCAGCGGCTGCTTAACACTCCCCTGAAAAAACCTGATTTTGCAAAACCAACCGACCAGCACGGATTGTATGCCCTGCTGGCCGGCGGTCAGGATGCCCTATATATCAATTACGACCAATACCATCATTACAAAACAGGAGCGGTTAGTCACTTATCCAGCGCCGATAATACCTATGCCACGCTGCTCACGTTTAGCGCGCCTGCTTTTTTTGACTCAAACGGCTCGGTTTTAAACCCGCAGAGTTTAAGCTACCTTGGCGTTTGGAGCCGCAACCGGATAGCCTCGTTACTGCCGGTTGATTATGAACCTTCTGCCGGCGCTGCCACTACATTGGATAGTGCGCTTGTGAAAAAAATAGATAATAAGGTAGCCGATTACACCACCGCTCACCCCGAAGAAAAAGTATACGTCCATTTTGACAAACCGTACTATGCGGCCGGCGACACTATTTATTATTCGGCCTATATTACCGAAGGTGCTCAGCATAAGCCAACAGGCATGAGCGCCATTTTGCACGCGGAGCTAATCGGGCCTGACAACAAAATAAGTGATAGTGAACTTTTATTAATAAAAGACGGCACAGCCTGGGGAGATTTTGCCTTACCTGATACCTTGAAAAGCGGCAATTACCGCGTGCGGGCTTATACACAACTGATGCTCAACAACAACACCCCGGGTTATTTTGAACAAAATATCGCTGTAGGCTCCACCATGGCTGAACGTATACCCGAAAGTGGCGCAGCCAGTAGCGCAAATCCGAAATTAGCAAAACCCGCTACCCGTTTTTTACCCGAGGGCGGCAACCTGGTGACGGGCATCCGATCGAAAATTGCATTTAAAGCGCTGGCCGGAAACGGAATGGGGGTAGATGTACGAGGCGCCGTTTTGGATGAAACAGGTAAACAAGTAACAGAATTTACTTCATCGCATTTAGGAATGGGCTATTTCTATTTAACGCCGGCTGAAGGAAAAAGCTATCGCGCCAGGCTGACCTATGCTGATGGCACCGAAGATATTCTGGATCTGCCACACCCCGAATCAAGCGGTATCGTTATGGAAACGTCTGCTGATAATCGTATTTTTAATTTTAAAATCAGCGGTAATAAAACCTACTTCCAGGCCAATAAAAATAAATCGTTTACACTGATAGCTTACCAGGATACCGTACCGCTAAGCATTGCGGTAAAATTTGACAAGCAGGAAGTTACAGCTACGCTCCCGAAAAAGACCCTGCATACCGGAATTGTAAAAGTTACGCTGTTTACTTCGGATGGCGAAGCGCTGTGCGAAAGGTTATTATTTGTACAAAACGGAGATATGCCGGGGCTGCAACTTACGGCAGGCAAAACGAGTTATGCCGCCCGTGAAAAGGTAAGCCTGGACTTAAAGACAGCGCTGCTCCCGGGGCATTATTCGGTGTCGGTGACTGACGAAGGCCGGATAAAACCCGAGGGCGAAAATGAACAAACTATTATCAGCAACTTATTGCTGACATCGGAGCTGCATGGCTATGTGGAACAACCTGGTTACTATTTCGCTCATCCTGGTGATAAAACCGCGGCTGACCTTGACCTGGTAATGCTGACACACGGCTATCGCAGGTTTGAATGGGAGCAGGTGCTGAACGGTAGCCCCGCCCCCGCTGCATTTAAGCCGGAAAAAGCTTTGGTAATAAGCGGCATTGTAAAGAAAGATGGCAAGCCGCTGGCAAACGCAAAGATAAAGCTGTTTGGCAAGGGCAAAGACGGCCTGATGCTTGACACCGTAACCAACGCCGCCGGAAGGTTTGTATTTGATAACCTGGGCTATAGCGAAAACGCAAAATTTGTGTTGCAGGCCCGCGGCGCCAGGGGCGACAAAGATGTTGATGTAGAACCCGACAAACCCCTTGGCGGACCTGCTGTTATAAACGCTTTTTTGCCGGCGACCGATGATAAACAGGCTGTGGTATCATTTTATACACAAGGCAACCAGCAATACAGGAATGAACAGAAAAAATACGGCATAAATGAGCATACTCAAATGCTGAAGGAGGTGACAATAAAGGATAAAAAAATCATCCCGCTTGAACACTCGAAAAATCTAAATGGCCCGGGCAACGCTAACCAGGTGCTTACAGCGAAAGACATTGAAAAGTTTAATTGCGGCAACCTTGCAGATTGCCTGCAGGGAGTGCTGAACGGCATTTTCTTTATTAAAAGTACCATAGGCTACGAGGCTTATCTTCACAAATTAAATAGTATCAGCTATCACCCGCGTCCGATGGCTTATGTAATAGACGGGGCGTTTGTAAGCGCCGATGATTTTTCAAGCTTATACATTGACGATATAGAAGGTATCGAAGTTATAACGGACGTTCATTATGGGGCAATTTACGGCACCCGCGGCGCTGACGGGGTAATAATGGCAACAACAAAATTAGCACACCGTACCTCCGGCTATTATAAAGATGCCCCCGGCGTAATAACCTATATGCCCAAAGGCTTTTACAAAGCCCGCGAGTTTTATTCGCCGCAATATGACAACCCGCATACCAACCAGAAAATGGCCGATTTACGCAGCACCATTTACTGGAACCCTAATATCATAACAGATAAAGACGGCAAGGCATCGTTCAGCTATTTTAATGCGGATGGAAAGGGCACTTACCGGGTGGTTATTGAGGGCATTGATGCTGATGGAAATTTGGGAAGGCAGGTGTTGAGATATAAGGTAGAATAGCTTACATAATAGGTACTTTAGCAAAAATGAAAATCCTAAACTTAACTTTATTACTGGTAACGCTTACGCTCGGTTGCTTTGCACAATACAGCGTGAAGGGTAAGGTAATAAACCAGGTTGATACCCGCCCGGTTGCAGGGGCAAGCGTGTTTATTAACGGTGCTACCATAGGCAGCCACACGGCTGAAGATGGAACTTTTACGCTCAGCGGCATTAAACCGGGCAGGTATGATTTGATGATTACGATGGTTGGCTTCGATAAATTTTCAGAAGCTATAGAGATTGTAAACACCAACCTTAGCCTGCCGGTTATAACCATCTTCCCGAAAACTACGGTATTAAACGAGGTGAAAATTAAGGCAGGTGATGATGCGGAACGGCGGCGCTATTTTGAGACCTTTAAAGATGAGTTCCTCGGCAAATCAGACCTGGCAAAGGATTGTAAAATATTAAATCCCGAATTGCTCGACTTTGATTACAATGATAAAAACGGGGTACTAAAAGCCTCGTCTGTGGATTTTTTGATTATTGAAAACCACGCACTTGGTTACCGGCTTAAATACTTATTAAGCAGTTTTTCGGTAAATGATGCTATTGGCACCGGCAAAGAGTTTGCTTACGCCGGGAATGTGTTTTTTGAACCCATGAAGGGCAGCGCCCGTGACGAGGAAAATTGGCGTGCCCGCAGGCAGGAGGTATATGAAGGCTCGCAACTTCATTTTCTACGTGCTGTGCTGAATAACCGCGTGGACCAGGAAGGCTTCCAGGTATTGCGTTACGCCATCACACCAAACCCGGAGCGCCCGGCCGACAGTACCATCAGCAAAAAAATACAGCTATTCACCTCGCTGGCAACCGGCAAAGACAAAAAGCTTTATAAAGATTCGCTAAAGCGTTGGCAGAAAATAGCCGAAATGCCTATAATAATTGCTCAGCGGCTGCTCAATGCGCCCCTGCCAAAATCTGACTTTATTAAACTGACAGACCAGCGTGGCCTGTACGCCCTGATGGCCGGCGGCCCGGATGCTTTATATATCAATTATGATCATTATCATCATTATAAAACTGGAGCGATTAGTCACTTAGCCAGCGCTGATAATACTTATGCTACCTTACTTGCTTTTACGTCCCCTGCCTTTTTTGATGAGAACGGCTCGGTTTTAAACCCGCGGAGTCTAAGCTATCTCGGTGCCTGGAGCCGTAACCGCATAGCTTCCCTGCTGCCCGTTGATTATGAGCCCGCCGCAGGTGTAGCCAGTATGCTGGATAGTACACTTGTCAAAAAAATCGATGATAAGGTAGGTGGTTATGCATCCGCCCACCCGGAAGAGAAGGCCTATGTACATTTCGATAAACCTTATTATGCCGCAGGCGATACCATTTATTACTCGGCTTATGTAACCGAAGGCGCACTTCATAAACCGACAAGCCTGAGTGCCATTTTACACGCAGAATTGATTGGACCGGATAACAAAATAAGCAATAGCGAGAACCTGGTTGTTAAAGAAGGCGGAGCCTGGGGCGACTTTGCCCTGCCCGATACATTGAAAAGCGGCAATTACCGCGTGCGGGCTTATACACAGCTCATGCTCAACAATACCACACCACACTATTTTGAGCAGAACATCACTATCGGCTCCGCAGTAACTGAACGGATATCTGAAAGCGGTGGCGGCACAAAATCAAAATTAACAAAACCCGTCACCCGTTTCTTGCCGGAAGCCGGCAATCTGGTGATAGGTGTCCGGTCGAAAATTGCATTTAAGGCGCTGGCTGGTACCGGAATGGGGATTGACGTGCGGGGCATTATTTTGGATGAAACCGGTAAACAAGTAACAGAATTTACTTCGTCGCATTTAGGGATGGGCTATTTTTATTTAACCCCGGCCGAAGGTAAAAGCTATCGCGCCAGGCTGAACTATGCCGACGGCTCCGAAGATATATCGGATCTGCCACATCCTGAACCTGCGGGTATAGTTATGGAAACGTCTGCCGATAACCGGGTTTATAGCTTCAAAATCAGCAGCAATAAAACTTATTTCCAGGCAAATAAAAACAAATCGTTTACGCTGATAGCCTACCAGGATACGGTGCCGCTAAGCATGGCGGTAAAACTCGACAGGCAGGAAGTAACAACCACGCTGCTTAAAAAGAATTTTCACACCGGCATTGTAAAGGTTACACTATTCACAGCTGACGGCGAACCATTGTGCGAAAGGCTTTTGTTTGTACAGAACGACGATATGCCCGCGCTGCAGCTTACAGCAGACAAGGCCGGTTATGCCGCCCGCGAAAAGGTAACCCTGGACTTAAAGACAGGGCTGCTTCCGGGTCATTATTCAGTTTCGGTTACTGACGAAGGCCGGATAAAACCTGAAGGTGAGAATGAACAAACTATTATCAGCAACTTGCTGCTGACATCAGAATTACATGGCTACGTAGAACAACCTCGTTACTATTTCGCTCATACCGACGAAAAAACTGCGGCTGACCTTGACCTGGTAATGCTGACGCATGGCTACCGCAGGTTTGAGTGGAAACAGGTGCTGAATGATAGCCCTACCCCGCCTGCATTTAAGCCTGAAAAAGCCCTGGAAATAAGTGGTATTGTAAAAAAAGACGGTAAGCCGGTGCAGGGCGCACAGGTAAAGTTGTTCAGCAAAGTTGGCGGGATGTTTATGCGGGATACAGTGACAGATGTAAACGGAAGGTTTGCATTTAAAGATTTGATATTTGCCGACAGCACCAAGTTTGTAGTACAATCAAGGGTTAAGAAAGGGCAGGATGATGTAACATTGGAGTTGGATACTAATCGTGCAGTGCGCCTAACTGTTGAACGTACATCGATTGAAACAAACACGTCAAAGAACGGAGACCTGGCGGACTACATAATGAAGTCGCAGCAGTTTTACGAGGAACAAAAGAAATATGGTATCAATCAGCATAAAATAATGCTGAGGGAAATAAAGGTGGCTGCAAAGGCGGAACCTGTTGTACCACATTCACAAAACCTGAATGGAATAGGCAATGCAGATGCAGTTGTAACAGCGAAGGACATTGAAAAAATGGCCTGTGGTAAAATTTCCAGTTGTGTACTTTTGCCGGGAGTAACCTTTCGACGAGGTGTTCCATTAAATTTAAGAAAGCAGTTGGGGGAAATGGCGATAGTTGTCGATGGACTTTTCGTCGATCAGGACATATTTGATAGCCTTCACCCGGAAGATATAGAAGGAATAGAGGTTGTTTTGGGCGAACATTATGGTGCAATCTATGGTTCCCGTATGGCGAGCGGAGGGTTAATTATAACTACTAAACGCGCAACAAAGCCAAAAGAATATTACCGCTACGCACCCGGCGTAATAACCTACATGCCCAAGGGTTTTTACAAAGCCCGTGAGTTTTACTCCCCCCAATACGATAACCCGCACACCAACCAAAAAATGGCAGATTTACGCAGCACCATTTACTGGAATCCGAATATCATCACCGATAAAGATGGCAAAGCATCATTCAGCTATTTTAACGCTGATGGCAAGGGCACTTATCGCCTGGTGATTGAAGGTATTGATGCGGATGGAAATTTGGGGAGAGGGGTGCTGAGATATAAGGTGGAATAAAGGCGAGAGTTTAGCATTTTTAGTAGTCGGCCTGTCATAGTAAAAAACAAATTGAAATCGGTGAATTAATTTTGAATTCTCCAACGTAATTTTTAGTTTTAAACTCTCTGTTAACGATACTTCCTATGCCCTTAATCGCCGCTGCAAAAAAAACGTTTAAAAGATATTTGAAATTAAGCCCGCGGCTACTCGTCTATCTCGTTTTTTTGCTTCTGCCGGGATTGTTGTTTAGCCAGTCTGCCGACCGTCAGCCCAAGCAGACCCTTAATGAGAAAGCTTATCTTCAATTCGATAAACCTTATTACGCTATTGGTGATACTATTTATTTTAAGGCTTACCTAACCTTAGGTGCAGAAAACAAGTTATCGGCTTTAAGCGGTATCTTATATGCAGAACTGATCAATCCGGAAAATAAAATTGCAAGATCACTTAAGCTGCAAATAACTGCCGGCACAGCATCCGGCGACTTTATATTAGCTGACAGTTTGAAAAGCGGCAACTACAGGGTCCGTGCATATACCAATTGGATGCGGAATGAAGATGATGATGCATTATTTGAAAAGATAATCCCGGTAGGTGGCATAGATTCGAAACGTATACCGGAAAGCGGGGAATCTGTAAAGGCGAAAAATAAAACCATTACCAAACAAATTAACAAGATTGATATACAATTTCTGCCCGAAGGCGGCAGTCTGGTAATGGGTAATTATTCCAAAATAGCTTTTAAGGCGGTTGGGGCGGATGGATTGGGAAAAGATGTTAAAGGAACAGTAACAGATGACGCAGGCGAGGAAGTAACTGGTTTTGAGTCCAGCCATGCGGGGATGGGTAGTTTTGCACTCGTACCCAAAGCCGGAAAAACTTATAAAGCCAATATTACATTCGCAGATGGTACTACTAAAATATTAGATCTGCCGAAAGCAGAGGTGGCCGGATACACGTTTAGCCTTAATAACACAAACCAGGACACGTTAAGAATAAGAATAGCGGGGGGTGCCAACAGCCCGATGCCAAAGCTGAGACTGGCAGCACAAGCCTGCGGTAAAGTTTATTACGCGATTGAAAATAACTCGGACAATAAATATTTTTCGGTAACTATCCCCAAAAACAAGTTTCCTATGGGCATTATCCAATTCACCCTGCTATCGCCGGCAGGCGAACCGCTGAACGAGAGACTGGCGTTTATCGAAAACCACAATGAAACCACGCTTGGTATAAAACCGGACAAGCAGAATTATTCATCGAGACAAAAAGTCAAAATTCAGCTTAATGCAAAAAATGGCGCTAAGCCATCCACAGGCAGCTATTCGGTTGCTGTAACAGATGAAGATAAAGTGCCTGTAGATAGCGTGAATGAAACTACCATTTTGACGAGCCTGCTGCTAACATCAGACTTAAAAGGAAACGTTGAACAACCTAATTACTACTTTAATCATCCAACAGAAAAAACAAGGGCCGATTTGGATAACCTGCTTTTGACACAGGGCTACCGGCATTTTAGCTGGAAGCAATTGGCAGATACCACACAGCCCAAATTCCAGCCGGAAAAGAGCATTGTCATATCCGGCACCGTAAAACGAAACAACAAACCGGTACCAGGGGCAGAGGTAAAACTGTTCAGCAAAGCCGGGGGTATGTTTATGCTGGATACGGTGACCGATGTAAACGGCAAGTTTGCTTTTAAAGACCTGGTGTTTGCAGACAGCACCAAGTTTGTGGTGCAATCGAAGGTAAAAAAAGGGCAGGATGATGTGACCCTGGAGTTGGACACTACGCGTGCCCCTCAATTAAAAGTAACGCAGGTTACCAGCAACGATGAAGCAACACAGGCCGCTGAATTAACCACTTACCTGGCTAGTGAGAAGCAGTTTTATGAACAGCAAAAAAAATATGGCATCAATCAGCATAGCATATTATTAAAAGAAGTAAAAGTAGAAGCAAAGAAGGATCCGCCCATTATCCCGCATTCCCAGAACCTGAATGGGCCGGGTAATGCTGATTATGTGCTTACGACAAAAGATATAGAAAAAATGATTTGCGGGAGGCTGGCTGATTGCCTGCAAGGAGTTTTTGGCCTTCGTTTTAAAAACGGTTTACCAGCTATAGGGGCGCTTATAGTTGATGGTAATTTTGTAGACATGGATGTATTTAATGACTTACATCAGGACGACATTGAGGGAATAGAATACATAACGGATCATTCCCACTATAGATCTATTTACGGTTCGAGAATGGCAGACGGCGGTTTAATTATTACCACAAAACATGCAACAAAACTAAAAGAATATTACCGCTATGCCCCCGGCGTTATAACTTATATGCCAAAGGGTTTTTACAAAGCCCGTGAGTTTTACTCCCCGCAATATGATAACCCCCATACCAACCAAAAAATGGCTGATTTGCGCAGCACCATTTACTGGAACCCGAATATCATTACCGATAAGGACGGCAAGGCATCGTTCAGCTATTTTAATGCGGATGGAAAGGGAACTTACCGGATAGTGATAGAGGGAATAGATGCTGATGGGAATTTGGGGAGGCAGGTATTGAGGTATAAGGTGGAGTAAATAGGCACGAATGCGCTTATAAAATTAGTGCCCCTCTCTTTCAAAATATTTCAAACTGATATCCTCCCCGTCAAAAACCGCATAGCTGCAGGCGTACACCCATTCGCCGAGGTTAATGTAGCGGCTTTTTTCGTTCAGCTTAATATCGAGCGGTAAATGGCGATGGCCGAAGACAAGATAGTCATAAAATTGCTTTTGTAATACCAGGTTACTAAAGGTTACCAACCACTCCTGCTGACCAGGCTTTGCCTCGTCTTTCTTTTCGTTGGCCAAACGGCTGTGCGACGACCAGTAATTAGCCAGGCCCACACCAAAGTTAGGATGCAGCCGCGCAAAAAGCCATTGGCATAGCTTGCTGCGGAAAAATCCTTTCATAAATTTATAAAAGGTATCACCAGGACCGAGGCCATCACCATGATGAAGGTAGAACTTTTTGCCGCTGCGTTCTATTTCTAACTCGTTGCTGATAATGGTTGCGCCAAGCTCCCGCTCAAAATAGTCGAACATCCACATATCATGGTTACCACGGAAAAACCACAGCTTTATACCTGCATCACTCAATTCGGCCAGCTTACCCAAAAAACGGATATAGCCTTTGGGGACAACGGTTTTATATTCGAACCAGAAATCGAACACATCGCCCATTAAAAAAACTTCGGATGCATCTGTTTTTATACTGTCGAGCCAGCGCACCAGGCGCTCTTCGCGTGCACGGCCAGCGGCATAGGTGCCGGTGCCCAGGTGAAAATCGGATGCAAAATAGATTTTATTGCGTGTGGCCATTATGGGTGTAAAAATAGATTAATAATGGGAAGATATAAAAGGCAGGAGAATAAACCATATTTCATTCGGCGAATAGCGTTAACCCCTGTCCGTTCTCCTGGTTATTTTCACCGCTTTATTCCTATAGCTCACCGATAACATTATCACATTAGCCAACATTGCTTTGTGTCAATTTTAATTCTATCTTAGTTTTACATCGTAAACAAAGTTATCACCTAAAATAATTAAGAAAATGGACATGTATCAGAACCCATATATAGCATTTCCCGGAATGACATCAGAGGAAATGTTTTTTTTGCAGCAGGGTACTGCCGGTTTAAACGAAAACCAGAGAAAGCAATTTTACATGATTTACTCAGGTAAGAGAAAATCATCGCAGGATATATTGATTTTTACAATTATCGGCTTTTTTTGCGTCGCCGGCATACAACGCTTTGCTTTGGGCGAAGTAGTTATGGGACTGCTGTACCTTTTTACCGGAGGTTTTTGCTTGATAGGGACTATTATTGATTTGGTTAACCACAAAACCATGGCCGACGATTATAACCGCAAAATGGCTTATGAGAGCCTGCAGATTGCCAAAATGATGCCGGGATTTGACGCGATTTCTTAAAATATAACAAAAAACGGCTGCTAAAACATATCATTCTTTTTTACGATATGATCTTAGTGGCCGTAGTTTCTTTAATAGGATACCTCATGGAATATGCCAGCTTATTTAAACGGTTTGCTTAATTGTAATGCCCGCGCAAGGAATGAATTTTAATTGTTCGTTCATCGTCCAGAAGTTCGTATACCATTCGGTGTTCCAGGTTAATTCGGCGCGACCATAAGCCAGATAAACCATATCTTAATTGTTCAGGCTTGCCGATGCCTTCGAACGGAGTTTCCTCAATTGAGTTAAGTAATTCCTGTATCTTTTTTTGAATAATCTTATTGCCTGATTTTGTCCAGTATTTAATATCCAACTGGGCTTCGTCAGAATAGATTATTTCCATAAATCATCTGTTTTTATGGCTTTAAACTTGCCAGCTTTAAAATCAGCTTGGCTACGTTTTATCTTTTCGACAAATTCAGGTTTGTAAGGCGACTCTCCTTCTTCAAAACGTATCTTAAGCGCTTTCATGAAAGCCTTTAATGCTGCCATTTTCTCCTTGTTCTCCGGATGAGCTATTAATGTTCCCATAATTCAAATTTACAATTTTATTGCGTCATTCCGAATGGGCTGTGCTGATTGGATTAAATCCATTATCTTCGGATATAATTATTTCAATGAAAAATACCTTTACCATTCTATTGGCGCTTTTACTTTGTACCGCCGCCAAAGCGCAGCACCATGAGGCCTATACCCCACCGGCAGATCCTGCAGTTCAGCAAAAGCTTAGCCAATGGCAGGACCTTAAGTTCGGCCTGTTTATGCATTGGGGGCCCTACAGCGAATGGGGCGTAGTGGAAAGCTGGAGCCTTTGCCCCGAAGATGAAGGCTGGACACAGCGTAAAGGCCCCTATGGCGCTGACTATTACACCTATAAAAAAGCCTACGAAAACCTGCAGACTACCTTTAACCCCACCCATTTCGACCCGGATAAATGGGTAAAGGCCGCAAAGGATGCGGGCATGAAATACGTGGTTTTTACCACCAAGCACCATGATGGTTTTTGCATGTTTGATACCAAACAAACCGATTATAAAATTACCAGCCCAAAGACGCCGTTTTCTACAAATGCCAAAAGCAATGTTGCTAACGAGATATTCAGTGCTTTCCGTAAGGAGAACTTTATGATAGGGGCTTATTTTTCAAAGCCCGACTGGCATAGTCCGGATTACTGGTGGCCCTATTTTCCGCCAAAAGACCGCAACGTAAACTACGACCCGGTTAAGCATCCGGATAAATGGCAGAACTTTAAAAATTTCACCTATAACCAGATACAGGAATTGATGACCGGTTACGGCAAAATTGATATCCTGTGGATGGATGGCGGCTGGGTACGCCCGCTCAGTACGGTTGATACTACGGTGGACTGGCAACGTGGCATAAAGGTTAACCAGGATATAGATATGCCGCGTATAGCCAAAATGGCCAGGGCCGCACAACCTGGCCTGATAATGGTTGACCGTACCGTTACCGGGCCCTATGAAAACTATACCACCCCCGAGCAGCAAATTCCGGCCGAGCCAATCAGTCACCCATGGGAAACCTGTATGACGATGGGCAACTCCTGGAGCTACGTACCCGGCGACAAGTATAAATCGCCACAGCAGATTGTGCAGCTGCTGGTAAAAATCGTTTCACGCGGTGGCAATTTGCTGATGAACATCGGCCCCGGCCCGGACGGCGACTGGGACCCCGAAGCCTATAAACGACTGGCCGACATTGGCAAATGGATAAAAATTAACGGCGAGGGAATTTATTCATCAAAATCAATAGCGCCATACTCTGATGGGAATACATTTTTCACGCAGTCGGCAGACGGAAATAATGAATATGCTTTTGTATTGGCCGGAGATAACGGACTTGCATTATCGCCTGTCATCACCCTAAAAACAGGAAATACCAAAAAGGTGCAGCGTGTTACTTTGCTAGGATCAACCCAAAAACTGAAATGGAAACAAGACGGAGGGGCTATAAATGTAACCATCCCTGCATCGCTGCAAAACGGCGGGGGGCTGCAATATGCCGCAGCATTTAAGGTAGTGTATTAGCTTTCGGCAATCAGCGCCTCTAAACTATCTTCCTCGTGCAAGCCTGTTTTTTTACGCAGGCGTTGCTTGGCTTTTTTTACACCTTCCACGGTTATGCCCAGCATACCTGCCATTTCGCGGTTGTTTAATTTTAACCGTATCAGCGCCAGCAGCCGCGTGTCGGCGTCGGTAATATCCTTGAAGCGGGCGTCAAGCAGGGCGAAAAAGCTCGGGTGCACTTTCTCAAACAGCGTCTTAAATTCATGCCATGCCTTATCCGTCATGATATGGGCATTCATCATATCCTCCAACTGGCTTGCCCGGTATTGGTATAAAGGGTCGGTACGCCTTTGCATGTTATCCAGTTCTGTTTTAAAGGACTCGATAATATCATTCTTAATGCGCAGTTGGTCGGTATAGTCCATAAGGGCCAGCCTGGCATTTTTGCGTTCTTCCTCGGCGCGCGATATTTCAAGCTGCAGGGCCACTTCCTGTTTTTCAAGTATGGCCTTATCTTTCTTTATAACCAGCTTTTGCCGGTTATAAATTAAAACAGAAATCACAATTAACAGCAGCAATACGCCCACCAGCGCATTGCGTTTTATCTTTTCGGCGTTGGCCGCAGTGCTCAGTTGCTTTATTTTTAATTGCTCTTTATCTGCCTCCCATTTTATCTTTATTCGCTCCACTGCCAATGCATCATTTTTGCTGTTCAGCATTTCTTTTAACTCATCGTATTTTTTCCGGTAAGCCAGGGCAAGCGCCGCGTTCCCGGTTTTTTCGTATACGGCAGCCCATAAGGCATATAGGTCTATCCGTTGTTTCAGCGCATGGTCGGGCCTTAATGGGGCGGCATTATCGCCCCGTTTGTTTAGCAAACTATCAATCGATTTTAACTGATTTAATGCGGCGGCATAATTTCCCCGATCGGCATTTATTGTTGCCAGGCGCTGCAAGGCAATTGCGCCGTTTATAATTTCACCATATCTAACAGATTTTATGTAATCTTCCGTAAGATACGGAAGGGCGATATCGTATTTTTTCTGCAGAAAATAAACCGAGCCGATATTTCCCCCAATAATTGCTTTCCATGTTGAGTCGTTACTTTTCTGAGCCAACTGCAACGATTGATTAAAGTATTTCAGCGCTTCATTATAACGCCCGGTGCTGCGGTAAATAAGCCCGACCGTATTAATCATATTTATCTCCTCGCGGGGTATGGAGTTATGGTAGCTTAACGCTTGCAGCAGGTAGCTTTTAGACGTTTCCAGGTCATTCAAATTATAATAAAACTCGGCTACCTGGCTAAGATATTTTGCAATATCAGGCACGTTTTCGGGACCAACGGTTTTAAAAACATCAATCGCCTTCAAAAAATTCTGGCAGGCGGGCACATACATTTTAAACGTATTGTAATAAAGGCCCTTCTTAAAAATATAAATGCCCGATTCAATTGTAAGTCCATTAGCTGTAGCCAGGTCTATAGCTTTCTGATAATAAAAAAGGCTTCGGGGGTTAAACCCAAGATTTACAGAATAATAGTCGGCTTTACATTCAAGCACAACGCAATCAAGGGCTTTATCATGCAGTTCAGCGGCGATGTTACTGAGCTGTTTTAATTTGCCGAAAGTTACAGAGGAATCGAGATGACGGTAGCTGCCCTTATAGATAAGCAATGCCTGCGGCCCACGGTCTTTCGCCGGTATTGTTTTAATGGTGTCGAATTTCTGCGCATGGGCTTGAAACCCCGGCAGAAACGACAGCAGGAAGCAAATAATTATTTTAACAGGCATCAGTCTATAAAAATAAAGATAATTTTTATAGACCATGTTATTTAAATTATCCCCGGGCGAAATACCTGGAAGTTGCTTTGAGCCGCGGCAGGTTCGTTGTTAAAAAGGCTTTAAATGCGCTGTCATGGCTCATTTTACATCAACCATTGCTTTTTTTACCGGTTGATAATCAGTCGCTGTAGTAAAATGCTCCACGCATAACGTCCATGTCACGATAAATAAAAGCCATACTTTTTGCATTACAGGCAACAACTCCAGGTGGTAGCGGAAATAATAGATGACCGAGCAGCAATAAAACATCAGCAGGCAGGCAGCCGAAAGCACTTTCATGAAAAGCAATTTCGACCGGAGTAAAAGAACTGAAATATAAAATATGCAAATTACCGCCCCCGTACCTGCAACTGTAACTACAACATCATGCAACGGTGTTGCCACCAAAACGGCCAGTGCCATAGCGCCAACACCCACATATTTAATTAAGCGGACAATACCCGGCGAGGGCATTTTTTTTGATGACCGATAAAAAAATAACGCAAAGGCGGCGCCAAGCACAATTATTCCGCAATCGGCCCATGGTCTCGAGGAGCTTTGCGCCCCGTTAACAGTTTTACCGTCGAACAGGTTGCATACGTAATTATTTTTCCAGTCGTAACCAATAGAATTTTTATCCCGCTGCGAGCCGCCAGGATATTTTATCGCAGCTACAACAAACAGCGCGACCGACAGTAATATCCCGATTAAGATTGCATATTTTTTTAACATATAGTCAACTCAATTAGGTTTGGCAATTTAAATTTACAAAAAAGCCCCGCATTTGCGGAGGGTACTGAAAAAGTAGCTTAATAAGCTGCATTATTAAAGCGATCAAGAGAAAGGCGACTTTTACTTGGTCGCTTTTTATTCAGATGTATTGGTGGGATAATTTGTTGCGGTGATATATG
>Ga0105239_10001031_pt1 | contig 38854 bp, 37 predicted proteins | sample KBSC44metaG_FD_92761 | JGI IMG/M metagenome (GOLD analysis project Ga0105239, IMG submission 92761) | Corn rhizosphere microbial communities from Kellogg Biological Station, Michigan, USA - KBS C4-4 metaG | ecosystem: Host-associated > Plants > Roots > Rhizosphere > Soil | place: Michigan, USA... | reverse complement strand
TTGCTGTTCTACTTCTACTACCTGGCACTGGCACCTAGATACCATATACTTCGTACTAGCTGACGGGCCTGTGGAGTCGATCATACATACAGGTGCATGTGAGCTTTTGTCTTTCGTTGAGGGAACTGGAAAGCTGGGATCGCTGGCCTTGCGAACACGGTGGATGCTGCAAGAAAGTATTTCCAGAATTTGGGAATTAGGGTGCTAGTGATTAATGAGGAATGGGATCGACAAGGCTCCACTTTGGCTTGCTTAGGCTATGGAGTGGCTTCGAGGGAATGCTGGGTCGATGGGAATGGGTGTTGTCAAAACGATGCTACTATCACATGCCACAGAGGAACGGTAAGAAATGGCATGTCTAACTTGGTAATTGGCGCTCATCTTTTGTTTTTCATACATGTAATAGTATATGGCTCGACTACGGTTCCGCTGCTGTCCGATATATGACATATTGGTTCTCGGTATATATAGGTAGGTAGATAACATGATTTTCTTCATCCGGATCGGCGCGCAACAGCCTGAACGCCATCCCGCTATGCCGATGGATGAAAGGGTGAACTCAAGTCTCAGACGAGGATGGACGTTTCTCTCATCTTCTCCTCTTGGTTCCTCGATTTTGGGTTTTGAGTTTGGGTTTCTCTTCATTTCGCTGCATGTCAGCTTTTTGATTAGAAGGACCTGAATGCCTTCTTGGGCACCAGATGCTAATGCTGCCTCATATGTCGAAGCTTCTAATTGTGTGGAATAATGTTGAACAATCATATGATTGACAATTCAATCTCCCCAAGGCCGATTTGCGTGATTTTTTGTTGGTTACTCCACACTCTCGATTCTCTGTACGACAATAGCGGTGGCTGCACCACCTCCGTTGCAGATAGCTGCGACACCATACTCTCCTGGCTTGAGCTGGTGGAGAAGGGTGGTAAGGATGCGAGAACCAGAACTTCCAAGAGCATGGCCGAGTGAGATGGCACCGCCGAGAAGGTTGACATTGGCATTCTCGAGGCCAAGGATCTGCAAAGTCTAGGTTAGCATTGTCTCTTGTCAGTGGGCAAAGGCCAGCATCATCAACTTACCTTTTCATTGGCTTTGATCACTGCAGCGAATGCCTCGTTGAACTCCCAAACAGCCACGTCCTCCTTCTTGATTCCTGCACGCTCGAGAGCAATGGGGACAGCCTTTGCTGGTGCAACGGGGAAGTCAACGGGATCAATGGCGGCGTCAGCAGAGCTGACAATGCGGGCTAAGACACGACTGTCCTTGCCATATTGTTGGGCAAGGGCCTTGTTTACAATAACAACCGCACTGGCTCCATCGTTGAATGTTGACGAGTTTGCAGCGGTGACTGTACCCGTACCGTCACGGACGAAGGCGGGTTTCAAGGTTCCCACCTTCTCTTTCTTCAAGTTCTGGTATCCCTCATCTTCGGAAATCACAGTGTCGCCCTTCTTGCCCTTGACCGTGACAGGGACGATCTCATCCGCGAACTTCTTCTCTGCCCAGGCCTTCTGTGCGCGCTCAAAGCTCTGAATGGCATAAGCATCTTGTGCTTCTCTGGATATCTCATACTTCTTTGCGGTGTTCTCAGCGCAGTTGCCCATGTGAAACTGGTTATAGACATCCCAGAGGCCGTCCTCGATGAGACCGTCCTTCAACTGGATGTGTCCAAATGGAGGTTGCTGGGCGGCACGGTGCACGAAATAAGGAACTCGCGACATGTTTTCCATACCGCCAGCAACTTGTGCTTCTGCAAGACCGAGTTGGATATTTTGAGCAGCGGTGGTAACAGCTTTCAGGCCAGACGCACACACTTTATTGATGGTGACGGCTTCGACCGTGTTTGGCAGACCAGCGAAGACCATGGCTTGTCGAGCAGGTGCTTGGCCAACGCCAGCTGATAGGACGTTACCCATGTAAACATCGGTGATCTTCGAGATAGGAACTTTGGACTTCTCGATGGCGGACTTGATGGCCACGGCGCCGAGCTGAGGAGCAGAGAGGCTCATGAAGGATCCGTTGAACTTGGCAGTGGGAGTCCGCGAGGCAGAAATGATATATGCATCTTGGATTTCTTTTCGAGCAGCCGAAGAGGTGCTGAAATGGCTGCGCATCTGGGTAAGGCGAGCACCAGCCGTGCTGGAGGGGATCCGTGAAGCTGCTCGAGCAGCCGAGGTAGCAAAGGACGTCATATTGACGGTATCAAGAGACGACGAGGACGCCAGGGTGAAGTTGAGATGGGGAGGATGGGTAAACGCCCGGAGTAGCTTTTATAGCAGGGAGCAGGAGGAGCACATGCACGGGGCTATTGAGTGCGGAAAGAAGCGGGGACAGGGAATGAATGCGGAGGAGCGAGGAGGCTGAATGAATGGGTGCGCGGAATTGTTTGATTTGTATAGACAAGAAAAGATGGGGAGAACAGTAGGGGTTACAAAGAGAGATCCCAGGCCCCTAAGATGATTATAATCATTTGCCCCATTCCGTGTCTTTCCTCATTGCTGATTTTTCCAGGCCGGATTTGGTCGAAGGCAAAGCGACGACGGTGACCTTGGAAAATCGCATATCCTCGGCTCAAGCATGAAGGAAGCTGAAGGCCGGATTAATTCCATGGCCCAAGGGGAAGTCGAGGGGCACCTGGCCGGTCACATGACTTGGTAGATGATCTAGCCTCTCCCGGGGGAATACAACTTGGCACTTTAAAGTGGCAAGATTATCTCACTCGCAGAGATTAAGTAATAGTTGCCTCACGCCAATAGTGGCTGTTTGCGCAGTTGACAGCGCAAGGCTGCTTCCTGACGAATCCCTGGCTTCTGACAGTCTCGAAATTGAAACTGCGGCGAAGACCCTCCCTCCATCCTGCGTCCATCTTCTCGCGTGAGCCACATCACTTTGTCTTCAACCTCTACAACCGCTTTTCTCTCTCTTAAGTTTCTACGGCGGCTACCATCATACCTCGTCGTCCCTCATCGATTCTTCAAACCATGTCCACCTCTGCAAGACGACGCCTGATGCGAGACTTCAAGGTATGCCCCGCCATCCTCCTTCCGGTTCCGAATCTTGATCTCGTTCATTCGGATCCGACTGGGAATATTACTGATCCTCAGCAGCGTATGCAAACCGATCCTCCTGCTGGCGTCTCTGCCTCACCAATCGCAGACAATGTTATGACCTGGTAAACGCAATTCTCTCCGTTCTGGTGTAGACACTAGAAGAACTGCCCTAACAACCCTTCGTACTAGGAACGCCGTGATAATAGGTCCAGCGGACACCCCGTTTGAAGATGGCACATTTCGACTGGTTATGCAGTTCGAGGAGGCCTATCCCAACAAACCTCCGGGTGTGAAATTCGTTTCTCAAATGTTCCATCCGAATGTCTACGGCACTGGCGAGTTATGTCTGGATATCCTCCAGAACCGCTGGTCTCCTACCTACGACGTTGCAGCCATCTTGACCAGCATTCAATCTCTACTAAACGACCCCAATACGTCTTCTCCCGCGAATGTTGAAGCAAGCAATCTCTATAAGGACAACCGAAAGGAGTATACCAAACGTGTGAGGGAGACCGTTGAGAAGAGCTGGGAAGATTGATACTTTTGACCTCAACACAGAATGTGACTATCAAAACGAATTAATCACTATCATCAATGTACGAATCAATTTGATCCAGCGTTCTCGCATGGGCTTGGTACCAGGACATGGCGTTAGGCTATTTCAAGACTACTATAGGTGGTAAATGGGTTGCTGATACTGGGAACTTCCTCCGAGGGACCAGAACGATGGACGGGTTCTAATAGCATGGGACGGAGCAAATTGGTTGAAATAGGTGCATTGTTGCAAATTTTGACGGGAATGTGCTGACTCGGCGGCAATGATCAACCGAAAGGGATTCGTTTTTGGACAAACGCCTCTCGTGATGGGAAACAATGAGGCGGACAGCAAGAGAAATTCAGGGCTCGGAATATTCTACGCGAATAGCCACCAATACAGATACTTCAACCAGTGCTGATCAGAAACCCCTTATCCCCTTCGATGCGGCCCCGAATCCGACGATGAGAAGGGTTTAATTTCAGATTTTATTCCACCATCATTCATCATGGGCTATTTAAACTACCTATATCTTGTGGGCTAGGACTCCTGGATCCAGAAAATCTAGTGCTTGGTCTTGCAGCATGCTCAATCCATCGTGGGAGATCAATGTATTCATGCTTGCGGCGTGATTGCGAACAACTTGTTGAACACATTAGTGGCATCATACTGAGCCTTGAGTTTTTGGAGTTTCGGATAATTGTCGCCGAAGATATCTCGCGACTTCTCATCATATTCTAGAAGAAACTCGGTTTAGTTTGCGGGCGGCTCCAAGATATCGTAGAACTTACGGTCATAATTGCCATAGAGGAGCACGGCCCCTTTATTTCCACGAACCCCAACTCCACCATCCACCCCGTTGCCGGTTTCCAAGCCGGATTTCTTCAACTCGCCCTTGAACATTTCATTGATATCTCGAGCCCACTTCCGGAAAGCTTGATCGTGTTCAGGCTTCGTCCACAGCGGACAAATCATACCGTTCATATGGGTGCCTCGGTTGGCAAAGCTGCCAAAGTCTGATTCCACCACCTTCACGGGGTCGTACATCTCGTAGAAGATGAGACTGCCTCTTGCATCCGCATTGGTGTTGGTAAATTCAGTAAAGTTGGCGAGGACCTCTTCCACAAACTCCTTTCGAAGAGGCAAAGTATATGCAGCACCCTTCATGCTGGCTCGAAGCCCAATCGGTGGCGCCATTAGAGTGTTGATCACAGGGTAAGGTACGATGCTCGCGGTATCAGCAAGGGGGCCAATGTCGTAGAATGCTTTGAATGCCTGTTTGGCTTCCGCCTCTGTACCGAAGTAGATCGTCGGGATGGCCAGCGCCACCTGATCAAATGTCGGCGGTGGTCTCATGAACACCAAACCCCCTGCTGCTAAGCCAGCTCCATTTGTCTTTCCATTGCCATCCGCAGTGTACAGGGCATTGAGAGCGGTGACGACCTTCTCAATCACTTCTGGTGCGGGAGGGAAGATAAGCATGCCTGCCCAAACATCGCCTTGGGGGTAGGCCCGCAGAACAAACTCGGTCACCACCCCGAAGTTTTGGCCTGCACCGCTCAAGGCCCAGAACAAGTCAGGATGTGCATCCTCGCTTGCCGTCACCACCTCACCACTGGCGAGTACGACGGTTGCCTCGACCAAGTTGTCGATGGTGAGTCCTCGTTGTCCCGAGAGGAAGCCATATCCGCCACCAAGAGCCAGACCCCCAACTCCAGTATCAGTGACAGTACCACCGACCGTAGCAAGGCCGTACTTGGACCCTGCGTTATCAACATCTCCCCAGTTACACCCACCTTGAACCCTTAGCAGTTTCTTCTCAACATCGACCTCCACATTGCGCATATGAGCATTCAAATCAATGAGGAGTCCACCGTCGGTGCTGCTGACACCAGCAGTGGAGTGTCCGCCGCCCTTCACGGCAATATCGATGCCCTGTTCAGCGGCGTACTTCACAGCGATCGAAATCTCCTCATTCGACTTGGGAGCAAGCACGAGGCCTGCGGGCTTCTGTGCTGCTGCCGACCATCGTGCTATTGATACGGGGTACTTGTCGTCTGTGGAGGTGAGCAGTGTGGAGTTCGTCTTTGCGAGCAGGTCTTTTAAGGTAGATATGTCATTGTTGGTGATTGAGCGCTTCGATGTTTGAGCAGTGGAACCCATGGTTGACAGCAGGGATTATTTTTCTTTCTATGTTCGATGTTGTCTTGATAAAATTTCTTGCAAAGCAGGCAGGGAGTATACAAGAATCAGACAGGTTATTAATGTTTACGGCCATGTGGGGCTGCAGATGATTCCAAGGCTAAGGCCTCTGCTTAGTGCACTAGTCGTAATTACTTGGTTCAGAAGCAGGTCTCTTTATATGTACCAGCGAATACAAATCCCTAGCCTTCCCTGACCTACTCCAGCTTATTTTCAGACTTTCACATAGAAATAAATATATGCAAGAAATGCGAGGGAAGGGTGACGTTGGATGTTCCTCAAATTGGGCGCCCAATTCCAATGATGATCAGGGCAGTAGCTACCAAGGCAGGACTTCTTTCTTACCCCACTGATAGACACTGGGTAGATTGGCACTCGCTCAGCTATCCTCGGACTGTGGAAGCTGGTCTCTACGTGACCGCGCAGGACGGAACCCTCGAAGGATTAGCTGCTTGAGTCGTCATACCATGCAATGGATGGCAGATGCGACAAGGCGTTCAATCCATGGGCCGGTCACTATTTACCCAAGTCACAACCGGGCAGCACAACCTCAAGGACTTATTGTTGCTGCTACGTATCAAGGTGGGGGGTTGTTGCACCCACGGGAGGACTGCGTCTGAAGAAGGGGAGTGGGAATGAAGCAGCTCCACCACACTGCGGTCCTGCTGACTGTCTCGCTTTTCACTCCATCCAGGAACATTTGTAATTTATTGGATTTAGGTATTAATTGAAATGGTATATCAGTAAGACAGAAGTGTGCCTGACTCGAGTCATCGAGTCCTCGCAATACTAGGCCAACTCCGAGTCATTGGACATAAATACCTCGGCAGTCACGACTCATGGATCCTGATCCTCTCTCGCGTAATGCAAGCGCCTCGACGAAAACAGACCAAATATGCCAAGCCTTTTCACCTGCGACCTCGAACTCGAATCCCAACTTGGACCTCATCGATGCCTGACTTTCATCAATCTCACTCTTAGCCATAATATCATTTTCAGCCCAGAACTACTCTCAAGTAGTGGGTATCACCAGCGTGGCTTGAATTACACAATCACTACGTGCCACCGCCGTGTGATCGGCCCTCTCGCCTGTCGCTTCTTGTCACTAACACAGTCCTGCCTCTGGTACACCCTTTTCATTTAGAGATCGAAGACTTTTCTTTCATCTGTCTTTTCGCTTTTTATCTGCCCATTTAGGAATCTAGGAATCAAGGCAACCATGGGTGTCCCAGCCCTTTTCCGATGGCTTACAAAAAAGTATCCCAAGATCATTACCCCCGTTATTGAGGAGCAGCCCTACGAAATTGATGGCGTGAGTTACCCTGTCGACACTACAAAGCCCAATCCCAATGGCGAGGAAATGCACAACCTGTATCTTGACTTCAATGGAATCGTTCATCCTTGTTCACATCCCGAGAACAAACCACCTCCCGCGGATGAGAGTGAGATGATGTTGGAAATTTTCAAATACACAGATCGCGTCGTGAACATGGTCCGCCCACGCAGACTACTCATGATCGCAATTGGTATGTCAACACCGCTTGCCCCACAAAGCATTGAAACTTCGAAACTAACTAATACTAGATGGTGTTGCACCACGAGCGAAGATGAACCAACAACGAGCCCGACGTTTCCGTTCGGCCCGAGATGCAAAAGAGGCGGATGAGAAGAAAGCAGAGTTTCAAGCTCTACTACGTCAGCAAAATCAGGGTAAAAAAGAGGAGTCAACAGTCGAGGAAGTAATCAAGAAAACCTGGGATAGCAATGTCATTACTCCTGGCACGCCTTTCATGTTCATTCTTGCACAATCCATCCGATACTGGGTACAATGGAAACTCAACACTGATCCAGCCTGGGCTGAATTAAAGGTTGTCATCTCCGATGCCAGTGTACCAGGTGAAGGTGAGCATAAGATCATGCAATTCATTCGTTCTCAACGATCCGACCCTCAATATGATCCCAATACGAGACATGTCATGTACGGCCTAGATGCCGATCTCATTATGCTTGGTATCGCAACCCATGAACCACACTTCCGTGTTCTTCGAGAAGATGTCAATATCAGAGATGCCAAAGCCAAAACCTGCAAACTGTGCGGTCAACAAGGGCACTATGCAGAGAATTGCAGAGGCACCGCAAAAGTCAAATCTGGTGATTTCGATGAAAAAGGAACTACTGAAGAATTGAAGCCCTTTGTCTGGCTCAATGTCCCCATCCTTCGTGAGTATCTCGGTGCAGAAATGTTTGTCCCTGGACAATCCTTCCGTTTTGATCTTGAACGCGCCCTAGATGATTGGGTCTTCATGTGCTTCTTTGTCGGAAACGATTTTCTCCCCCATTTGCCCAGTCTCGATATCCACGAGGACGGCATCGATAAGCTTATTGCTATTTGGAGAGATAATATTCCGATAATGGGTGGTTATTTGACCTGTGATGGCAATGTTGATCTTGCACGCGCTCAGGTCATTCTTGAAGGCCTAGCTAAACAGGAGGACGCCATTTTCAAGCGCCGAAAAGAGACGGAAGACAAGAGAGAGCGCAACCAACGACGTCGTGATCAAGAAAATGCCGCTAGAGAACAGCGGTTCCCAAAGAAACGACGAGGTTCTCCAGATTACACAAAAGGCGGTCGTGCTGATACACGAGCCCCTACGGGGCCTGTTGAAACCTTCGAAGCCACCAGCTTCCCATCCTTGACATACAATGATATCATAAATAGGCAAAACATTGACAGATCAACCACAACCAACAAAAGTGCAGCTGCCATCTTGAAGGAACAAATGCTTGCTAAGAAGGCGGCAGAAAGCTCAGCCAAGACCGGGGCTGACGGTGCTGGGCAAATTCCAGGCCTGGGCGATGGAGCCCTAAGTGCCCTGGGTAAGCGCAAGGCTGACATGATGGAATCCGAGTCGGAAAACGGAACCCCTGGTCGCAACACGCCGATCGAGAAACCTAAATTCGATCCAAACGATCCTCCTCCAGACACCGTGCGACTGTGGGAGGAGGGTTATGCCGATCGCTACTATGAGCAAAAATTTCATGTCTCTCCACACGACATCGAATTTCGACACAAAGTTGCACGCTCATATGTCGAAGGGTTGAGTTGGGTGTTGCTCTACTATTTCCAAGGGTGCCCATCATGGACGTGGTATTACCCGTATCATTATGCGCCCTTCGCTGCAGACTTTGTCGACCTCGACAAAATGACTGTCAAATTTGACAAAGGAAAGCCTTTCCGACCTTACGAGCAATTGATGGGTGTATTGCCAGCGGCGTCCAACCACGCAATCCCGCCTGCTTTCCATCCCCTCATGACCGAACCGGATTCCGACATTGTCGACTTTTATCCTGAAGAATTTGACCTCGACGCAAACGGTAAGAAGCAGTCGTGGAAAGCCATAGTTCTACTTCCTTTCATTGACGAGAAACGCCTTCTTGCGGCGATGGGAACCAAGTACCCGCTCTTGACAGATGAGGAAAGGGCTAGAAACGAACTGGGCCACGATGCACTACTCATCTCAGACCAGAATCCTCTCTATGATGACCTGGCTCTTCAGTTCTACTCCAAGAAGAAGATAGAAGGTTCTGTGAAACTTAACGTAAACAAGGGACGACTTGCTGGCACCGCCACAAAGAATGAGGATTTCCTTCCTCATATGGATCTGGTAGGCCCAGCGGACGATATCAAGCTCGAACCAGCCGTTGATGATGATCGGTCTTTGACTGTCCACTTCACCATGCCCCCACCCACGCACGTTCACAAGAGTATGCTGTTCCCTGGGGTGGTCTTGCCAAAAGCGGTGCTCGACAAGAGTGACCTTGCCATTCTCAGGTCTAAAGCCAGGAACTCAGGCCGCGACTTCGGAGGTGCTCCATTGTATGACAACACTAGACGTGATCCCTATGATCAACAGAACAGAGGCGGCCGTATCAATTACGCCGCTGACCGAGCTCCCATGCGCGCTGATCCTCCACCACCCCCAGCATATGCCAATGGCAATCCATTTGCGGCCTTACTGGATCCTAGATATGCCCAAGGAGCACCACCGCCACCCCAACAATATGGCGGCCATCAAGGATACGATCGCAACTACAGCAATGGCTACGCTAACCAACAAACCGGAGACCAGTATCGTGGTGCGACAGATCAAGCTTATTATGGGGTTCAGCAAGGGCAATACCAGTCCCGTGGACAACACCAACAAGGTGGCCATCAAAATGGCGGACGAAGCGTGAGTGATGGTTATCACTACGATCAAGATCGCAGCAGAGACGGTCGTAGGGGCAATGGAGGCTATCGTAATAGCGGTGGATATGATCAGGGTTCATATAACCGAAGATAGGGATAACTGGCCAGTCAGACTTGAAAATCGAGGGCAGAGGACAGGTCAACGACATGCAAGGAATTTGGCGCTTACTTTAGGAGATAATCTGTGAGGGTTCAACTAGTTATTCAAATTCGAATTCCTGGAGAGCGTGGAGTCGCCTCATGATCCATGTTCTGGCAAGATGAGGCACAACGGAAGGGATTGGATTGGATGGATGGATGTCAGCGGCCTTCTCAGGATTTGTGCGGCTTTATCGCTCATGCATCAGCCAGGATTTTCCGCAAGATGTGCAAAAAGTTCCTGGCAAGGTATGCCATATCCTCAGGGCTGAAGGACCGTTGTACTAGCTATGTAGCTTTAGACTTCGATCAATGAATTTGCTTTCCTGTGGTGTATACACTTTAAATTATATTGTTCTCGTTTGTTCCTATGGTGTCGCCATCTTAGCTGGGCTCGAACCCCTCGCTCATAGTTCGAGGGCCATCAACGCAGGAAAACTTGAGGGAAGCCGTCTTGCGAGTCTACATTCATCAACTCCTCCACCCGATCAACATAAATATGCCAACTTTGAAGTTTACCGTACTTTAAGAACTGAAGAATTGGTCTCCACCGAACGGTGATGATAATATAATACCTCGTTTAAATCGCGGAGCATATGAAAATACCTATATAAAAAACCAAAAAAAGAACGACGAGAATGGGACTCGAACCCACAATCTTTGCCATGTTCTAACAGGTGAATTAACCAGCAGACCGGAAAGCAACGCCTTACCATTAGGCCATCCCGCCGAGTGCGACATTGGAGAAGTGTGTGCCTTTCGACGACCAAATCAGGTGATTATTTGGGTGGTAATGAATTATATTTCTAGATTGATCAGTGGCGAGGAAAGGCCTCCCATTTAATAGGAGGAGTCAGTAATAATTGGAAAGGGCGTCTAGCCTAAGCCGTAGTTTAGACTTTGAGTACCATGCTCAATGCCCTTTGCTCAGATCTCATTGAAGTTTGGTCAGCTGCGAAATGTAAGGTCTTATGATCCACTGGTTCGTAGCCTGGAATATAGGTAAGATTTTGGAAAATAGGCAACAACCCCTGAGACATCCTGGCCCATGAAACTGGTTCACAAGCTTTTCCTTGTATATTAGTGGCAGTATCATTAGATGGTCGGATTGCTCAGACTCTATGTTTTATAGACGTGCGAGAAGGAGATGGAGATTTTCTACTCTATGTAACATGGAATCGTTCATTTAGGTCCAATCTTCTCCATGCCACCCATATATCCCCTCAAGACCTCTGGAATCACCACACAGCCCTCCTCCTCCCGCCATCCGTTCTCCAAGATGGCAGCCAGCACTCTTGGAATCGCCATGGCGGTCCCATTGACCGTGTGGGCAAACTTTTTCCGCGAACCGTTTGGATCGACGATTCTTGTATCCAGTCTTCTGCTCTGATAGTCAGTGCAGTTGGATGCCGAGGTGACTTCACCCCACCCTCCGTCGCGGTCTCTCCGTGATGGGAACATCGCCTCGATATCGATCTTGCAGAACGCACTCGCTCCCAGATCTGTCGAGGGCATTTGCAAAACACGACATGGCAAGCCCAGGGACTGCAGGATTCCCACCTGGATGTCAACCATTTCGCTCCATAGGCGAGAAGAGTCGCAGGTTAAATCCGACTCGCTTGGAAGAGTGTCGTTGGAGTCGGGGCAATTGGCCCAGCCGAACATTTCAACCTTTGTGAACTCGTGCACGCGGTAGAGACCTTTGGTGTCGACGCCTCGCGCGCCAGCTTCTGCCCTATAGCACCGGCTGCTTCCGACGAGTCTCTTGGGTAAATCTGCTGCCTCAATGATTTTGCTGGCATAGAGGCCTGCAAGTGGGATCTCTGCCGTGGCTGCCAGGCTGCGGGTGGGTTTTCCAGCGTCCCTCTCTGATTGCGCGACTTGCCAGATCTGTTGCTCGTCGTGTTGGTCACGCGGTTGAAATCCGCAGGACGATGCCATGTGAGAATAGACCAATGACGGAGGGCTGACCACGGCCCATCCGCGCTTCATGGCCTCGGAGAGCGCAAACTGGATTAATGCTTGCTCTAGTAGCGCCGCTTCGTTGAGAAGGTAGTAGAAGCCCCAACCGGATGTTGTGGACGAGGATGAGAAGTCCAATAGCTTGAGCTTGTCCCCGATGATCGTGTGATCTGGTGAGTCGCTGTACGAAGGCGGCCGCTCCGGGTCGTAGTTGATATACTGTATCAGCTTTGGCTCGCCGTCAAGTGGTGTGGTTGTAGAAGTCAGATTTGGCAGTGACAAGGCGAGGTTATGTGTCTCAGTGGCAAGTGCTTCTTGCTTAGCTGTAAGCGACGCCATTTCTTCTCGAATCGACTTCATCTCAGCAATCAAAACATCCTTCGGGCCCTGTGTCTTGTTCACTTGTTTCTGCAGCTCTTTCAATTTCCGGCGAGGTTCCTTCAGTAGGCCATCGATCTCGTTGATCTCGTTCATGGAATTGCATATTTTGGTGGGGATGCCCTGATGGCCCCCGAAGTTTCGTACCTTGACATTGTTCTCGTGAACGAGGCATTGGTATCTGATCTGCGACAGCGGAGGCTGTTGCTTCGGCGCTGTGGGCGGGCGAGCCTCCTGTAAATGTCGCGCCGAAGTGCTGTATGCCTGTCTGCAACGCAGCAGGAAACTCCTCGGGCTGAGTATTATCCTTGACATTGGACGTGCAACAGGAGCTGCGTTTGGAATATGACCTCTCTCATGTTGCGCGCATTCACGCGACTTGTCAGAAAAAGTTTACTGTTCGACCGTATGAGATATACGGCGGATTATTGAGCCGACAGGTGAGCATTTGCTGACCGCAGGGTTGGGCTTCAGCCACGAGTCATTCTTGCTGCCAACCACAAGGCTTGTCTCTGATGTTAACCCAACTTCATAACGAATCATAACCGCAGTCCTAGTTATCGTAAATTTTGGTCGTATGCTTCGCTTGGTCATTCCTGTATTGGTAATGAAACCAAGCGCCGAAATAATTTCAAATATACAAGGACCCTGCCAAAATGAAAGTCGGGCACAGGCATCGAGATCCAATCCATATCCTTGCTCTTCAAGATTAAGTTCAGCCGCAGTGTCACCCATAGGTCTGGATTTATTCATTGTTGTTTTGGGACGAGGTCTCAGACCCGTTTTTTATGCGGCTCGCGCAATGTTCCCTGAGCCATCATCCCTCGCAGTACTTTTGGACACACTTTGCAGCATTTGCTCTACGAACATCGCCCATAACATCGCATCGCGCCATTTCCGATGCTGAAGAAGGTTTGTGTGCCACGTAAGGCAATCAATTCAGTCACATCGGACGTCAGAATGGACGGCGTCTCAATTCTGAACCATGTCGCGAGTATGCTGCTAGAACCGAGGTATATATTGACTACAGCATCTGGTTCCAGTATTTTGGGTCTTGACAGGTTGGTTCAAGAGACGTCGAAGCTGAAATTTGGATAGCCCGAGCAATTTGACAATTCCACCAACCCAGTCATCCACAGGAGAGCATTTGATAGACTCTTGGATGTTATCCCGTTCAGATAATTTTACAAACTTGGTTGCAGGAAGATGCCTTCAGCATTTATTCTTGGAATTGCCTCGGTAATTATACTACCTCTATGGACTATAATCGCCCTCTATCGCAATTACAAACTCGCCCAAACTAATATCAAGCTTCCGCTTGTGGTAAGTCCAGTCAACCCTTTCAATCCATTGTGGATTCTCTCACGCCCATTCTTCAACCCACTACTATCACGTCTGCCAAGTTCCTTGAGTAGTTTCACAAGATACAACTACCTTGGATGGGCATGGCGCGATAGGAACTATCTCCACACGATATATGGACCAGCATTCGTCATCGTGACTCCGGGGGAGAACCAGCTCATCGTGGCGGATGCCAATGCTTGCGATGATCTACTCAAATACTATCGGCAATGGCCCAAAAATGCAGCTTTCAATGATCCTCTAAACACATTTGGACACAATGTCGGCACCGCGGAGGGAGATGCTTGGAAGCGCCAGCGGAAGATCACCACGGTTGCATTCAATGAACGTAACAGCAACCTGGTATGGAAGGAATCGGTCAAACAGGCGAAGCAAATGCTACAGACCTGGCTATCCACAGGAAACAGGGGTGTTGTGAACACGCCCGAGGACACCAGCCTCTTCGCCCTCCATGTGCTCACTGGTGCGGGATTTGGGATCATCTACGATTTCGAAAGTTCTTTGCGAGTAGCCTCACCAGGGCATGGTGTCAGCTATCGTGAAGCATTGCAGACCGTCTTGGAGAATGTGTTCTTTACTTACTTCATCATGTCTTTCAACCGCTTGCCCAAATTTCTTCTCCCTCGAAAGGTCCAGGTCGTCCTTACAGCCGCCACTGAGTTCAAGTCTTACATGAGGCAAATGCTTGAGCAGGAGCGCAAGTCACATGCGAGAGGTGAGCGCCCACCTACTGCGAATCTTATGTCGAGCATTATCAGAGCCTCCGACGACGCAAAGACGGAGTCCACTGATCAAGATGCAATGAAAACAAATCAGGCACCGTCTCTCCGAGCGAATCTGACGGTTGATGAGATCTGGGGCAATCTCTTCATATATAATCTGGCAGGTCACGATACCACTGCCTCTACCCTGGCATATGCCATTGCCTTGCTAGCCTGTCATCCCGAGTGGCAGTAGTGGCTTCAGCCAGAGCTGAGCGATGTATTTGGCGACGGTGAGGCAGATGGAGATCAATATGATGAGACTTTCCCGCGCATGAAGCGGTGCCACGCAATTCTGGTAAGTAATCCAAACCCTTACCTGAACTTGGGCACCATTCCACACTAACTGCTACTTTTGCCAGTACGAAACCCTTCGCCTCTACGCCCCTTTAAACGGGATTCCTCGACACACCGGTCCTGAACATAAAGTTCTGCAAATCGGGTCTTCAACGCACACTGTACACCCCAACACGGCGGTCTTCATCAACAATGCGGGTATGCAAGTCGACTCGGCAGTTTGGGGCCCAGACACGCTCACCTGGCGACCTGATCGCTGGTTGCAGCCCGACCCTGAAGCCAATCAGACCGGCGCAACCAACAGGGAGGGGAGTACTGTCCCTCATGTGCGAGAAGTCACGATCCTTCCCCTGGACAAGGCATACATCCCCTGGGCCTCGGGGCCCCGTTCCTGCCCAGGCAAGAAGTTCAGTCAGGTTGAATTTGTCGCAGCTCTTGCCGTGCTGTTTCATCGGCATCGTGTCACACCTGTGGTAGATACGGCGAAGGGCGAGACAGAACAAATGGCAAGAGAAAGGACGATGCGAGTAGTTGCAGATTCGGACATGGCGCTAGCGATGAGGATGAATCACCCTGAGAGGTTGCGGCTGAAGTGGGAGAGGGTATAAGTGGATTGGTCAATGAGAAGGTTTGAGGACGATAGTGTTGATATCCACACGGAGATTTCATTCAAAGCACCTTTGTGTGGAAACTATTATTAGGGTTACCCATTCAGGGGTAAATTCCTAGGGCGAATCATGGTCTAAAATCTACTCCATTCACTCCGTGCTCTGATTCTTTCTCCATATACCATGAAGAAGTATGGCACAGGAATCAAAGCCATGGAGAAAAAAGCAAAGATGCTCGTGCCCCAAGGTATTCCCACGTTGTGGTACAAGGGGCCTACCACGAGCGGAAATGCACCTGCAAAGCAACTGCGAAGGAAAGCTGTCTGTGTGTTAGACTGGGTCTTACTTTCGAGTGAGATAATAAAACTTACTATTCGCTGCCACAGCACTCGCTGCATATTTCTGAAACGTATCAACGAGATAATTCAGCGCAGCTTGAAAGATGGTGAAGAATCCGACACCGGTCATGGCGAGACCGATAACTGGAGCAATCCAGGGGTATCTGTCAAGTTCGGTCAGCCATTGTTTGTTGTTCCTGTCCAAGGTTCATGCAACTTACTTTGGATCTGCGGTCCAGCCGGTCGTGAACATTCCAGCGGAGAACAGGACGGAACCGAAGGCCATAGGGGGCAAGCGGGCCTCGGGAACCACGCTCTTGCCTAACTTCTCCGCGATTGTGTTGTACCGAAATTGATTGTAGGTGTTGATGGCTGCACCCAGCACCGTTCCGATGAGGATGGCTAGGAAGGGGAGTTCCGAAACCACCTGCTTCCAGCCACGATGCTCTGCAAATATGATTGGGATCGCACCTGTTACAAATATTAGCGGGGTGCTGAATGAACTAACATTCATGTAGACTCACCAAGCTGCATATACAGAATGCCATAGCAAAAGCTCGCATACAGTGCGACGAGCGCACAAATAGGCGTGGTCAACAATTGGAAAGGCCGCACCAAAAATTTGCTGGCCAATTCCTGAATCGAGACGTCCCATTCCTCGAACTTGGCATGGAGTGCCCAATTACCGCTCTGGTGACGGAGACGTCGAGCCTTGTAAACCAAAAGACGTGGAGGATACGATTCATCCACAAAGATCACATCTAATACCAGAACGGCAAGTTGGAGAATGCCAGTCAAGTATTCAGTCCAGCGCCAGCCGAGACTCGGCTGGACCACTAGAGCGGCTCCAACGATAGGTCCAAAAACTGGGCCGAGAACAACCGCCATGGCATAAGTTGCTATTGCTATACCCCGTTGGCTTGACGGGAACAAATCGGAGATGACGCCGCCTGTATTGGTAACGGGCGCGGATGCAAAGAATCCTGCCCAGAATCGGGTAATCATGATAGATTGAATGTCCTTGGAGACAGCTGTCGCGAAGGCGAAACAAGCCGCCACGAACATTGGGGGCAGAACCGCATTCTTTCTTCCAAACACTTCAGAGAGCGGTGCCCAAAGTAAAGGCCCAATGCCAAATCCAAAGAGGAACAATGTCGTCCCCAGTGTTGCCACCTGGGTTCCGACGTGGAATTCCTCTGCAACCTGTTGAGTTCCAGGACTGTAGGCACTGCTTGCCCAAGAAGCGGTCATCGTCGTAAACCCGTACAATGCGGTTGTGATGGCCTTCTTCTTCATCGACCAGTTCAGTGGCCGATACGGATCATCCACGCCCTCGAAGTCGACCAGCTGGTCAAGGCTAGTTTTCTCGTGTTCTAACGGGTGTGTAAAGTTGCCAATAGGCGCCCGCGACCTTATACGCGATAGAACGGTTTCTCGTCTTGTCACAGTGCGAGTAAGACCTAGAGATCTGCCCGTTGCTACAGAATCCCGCCTCCGGCGCGGCGTCTCTTTGACAGACTCGTCATCCGAAGGAGGGCCAACATCCCCATATTCTGAATTTGTTGTTTCGTGTGATAGAACACGAGAAGGTAGGTTTCCACAGCGAGAGTCCGCTAGATCTCTTGTATCGACGCTTTCAATGTCTTCCATGTTGGTGTCCTAGCGATACATATTATTGCCATCGAGATGCGGCGTTTCAGAGGTATTAATGTAAATTCCTCGACCGATATATCCGATAGCGGCAACGTCATATCGGCTCCCGCCAATAGCTCTTTGGCTAAGGTCGCCAGGTGCATAGTTAGGCCTGAGCGCTGCGAAGCCGGGGCATCTTGGGTGTTGGGGTAACCATTTGCCATCCGCTAATAGGTGCGAAACTCTGTATTGACTCTTGAAGTCAAATAGTTGCTGACGCAGATAATTGGCGTAGGAGGGCGTGCCGCACACCCCAGGCTCCAATCAAGTACAGAGTACGGAGTACTATATTATTAATTAATATTAGGTATTAGCTCAAATCCAAACGGAGAATGTGTTCCCGACCAGCCGAATGTGAGTTATTTTTCAGCCTTGAGCACGTTTTTAAAAAGATCGTACAACCTTTTCGAGCTCCAATCAGAGTGCAATCAGTCTGAGTCCAAAACTTTGAAGCCTTATGATCGGAGACATTCCAACCACATCCAACGGTCAATGTTGGTTGGCCTTGGCTGGAGTTTTTGTCTCCGAACTGCACCCCCAGAGTGAAGAGCCAGGGCATACTCGCAGATATGCCCAGATCATGGACAGTCCCTCACATTGAGGGGTGAATCGAGATCGTGCTATTCTCTCCATCGTCTGTGAGTTCTGGTGGTCTGAATCCCAGGTGGTTTTCCCTCAGAGGAGAGGCTCAGCGGGTGTGAGCGAATTGGCAGTTTCAGCCATCTTTTCAACTTCCATTTCGCGCGGCTCACGCCATGATCTAATGACCGCTTCAGCCTACCCATGCATGGTTCAGCTTGACCAGGCTGCAGCCCCTGCCAGACCTTGGCCAACAGCTTTGCTGGGCACCGTATGCAAGACCATTGTGATCGAGCGGTGCTCTCCTTCCGCACGATGGCAGTATAGTAGTGCAGGGGCAAGGGCCGCTTCTGTGATATCACTTCTGGCCTTTTCGAATCCATGTCCTATTAGTAATTCACGATACGGCCAGAACTATGAGAGACTGGGAAGCTGCCACTCCGACGCAGGGCCTGCAAATGCGCGTGGAAGGAGCATTAATGAGTATATGAGGCCTTCACTCAAGCTCGAGACACCTGACCAGCAGATCTTTATCCAGCAAAGTATCACAAACGACTCGAGTATTCAATATGCTAACGAAATGCCCCCATGCCATTGCATTAGAATTTAGCTTCATCTGCTAGGATCAACGACCAACCCACGCATCAGCGATTTGCCTGCTCTGGGCCTGGAACTCGTTAGACTATGTGAAGATACGGTTCAATGCTTCCACCTATGCCAGGAATCCCACCTAGTTGTTTTGCCAATCCAATCAGCTTATGGTCTCTTCTCACAAAGCCAAAAGAATCACTGAATGATGAGTCTTTCAGCCCCAGTTGATGAACGTCGAGATTGACAGCATTGATACATGCAGCAAGAAGATGCAATTGAAGCAACAAAACAGGTGCTGGCGATGTCGACGAACGTGCACCCCAATCCGCGTATACCAATGCGCCTGTACCTGGGTTTGTGGACCCGCTCGCATCCCTTATTTGGTGATATACTCAGATCGAAACCCGAAACGCGGCCGCCGCGAAATGAAGAATAGCAAGGAGGAATTAAACCACGCGTGAGGCATATCTGGTATAAAGTAAACAGATCTCGTGGAGGCTGAGCTGGATTTGAGAACTCAGAAACTACACATGTTTCTCCAAGGACGAACTAAACTCCCCGCTACTATTGGCTTTCGGTGCGGTTGACGGGAAACGGCAGGGGCTTGGATGCAAGGGTGGACAGTGGATATTTAACGGTCATGGAAATAGGGCCGACGGGCCCCGGCATATGCAGGTGTAAGCAGAGTGCGTACACTGCGCTAACGAAGCCTTGCTACTCGGCCCACGGCATAAATATGTGGGTGTAAGCAGATTGCGTGCACCGAGCCAAATAACGAAGCCTTGCCCCATAGATCACCAGCCTCTAAGTAGCTAGCAATTTGCCCCAAGCTGAACCAAGATAATCGCAGGATGTCGATGGTGTAGCTTCTTGCACCAGATTATGCGAATATCATCGTGTTGCTTTTCAGATTATGGATCCTTCACTGGACGCCAACGTCCAAAGGGGAGCGGCTCCCAACCGGGGTCAGCATCTAGCCAACACCATGACAAGTGGTGGGGAAGACATTTCCCCCCAGCAGTCAATGATCCTAGCACGGATGCCCCAGCAGCCTGCACTTCTTGGTTCAATAGATGACTGGACTGGGGTGACAAATGCTGGAGATAGGAGGAAGATACAGAATCGACTTAATCAGAGGCTGTACAGTGAGTGGAGTTAGGCCCAGCCTACCAACAACCAGCATCGTCTGACTGCGTCCTCCAGGAAAACGAAGGCGAATTGGTGAACTACAGCCTGCCGCTAGTAGTTCACAGGTGACACCTAAGCCAGCGCCATCCCTATGGCAGCTGTTCTACTCCGCGATCGAGTTTCAAGTAGCAGATCGCGCAAAGTTGATGATGGTTGCCCAAAGGGCACCATTTGAGCCTGGCGAGACGGAACGCGCGATCGCTGAATTCGAGGTGTGGGCTCAGAGTCGGTTGCTTGGTTCACCAGGAATAGATAACCTTTTCGTGCTTGTGAAATTTAACACATTTAGGGCCTTTGTTAGTAACTGCAAGGATCTCGGTATTCCTACTCACGATACACTTGTCGATGAGAGTGTTTCCCCATTTCCGAAACCCGAGCATCCACCAATCGATCAGCTCCGCGTACCCCCATCACTTTGGCCTACACAGCTACAGAAACAAGTTAATCACCACCCTTGGATCGACCTTCTACCTGTACCAACGATGAGGGATAACCTACTGCGCGCGGCTGAGGAATGGGACCAGGACGGGCTATGTACGGACCTCATTGGTCACGGTAATGATGCCTCGACTGGTATAGGAATGGTGATATGGGGCGAGCCCTGGGATCCTGCCGGCTGGGAGGTCACGGCGGGGTTCTTGCAGCACTGGGGTTGGACTATTAGAGGGTGTGATGAACTGGTAGATGCCACAAATTCCTGGCGAGAGCGGCGGGGTGAAGAGCCCCTAGATTTTGAAGGCATCCGTATTAGAGACGATCCAACGCAATAGCCTCGAATTCCGCTTCATCTCTCCGCTTCGGGAGCTAATGTAAATAACGAACTACGCCACAGAAGTGTGCTTCTGTGGGCTTTCGCACGTATGTTTGCATTCTGTAGGCACTAGCGGTCTCATGCCCGAACGGGGTTTCAGTGTGGAGCTTGTTTGTCACCGTGTATATATTGATACGACGTACTGTCTGGGCTCCTGGGTCAACATACTGAGTTTATAGACCGATTCGGGGCCCAGGAAATCTTCTTTAGCATAAAAGAGTCCAATATTGCTCTCCAAAGATAATTGCAACTCACCACAATACTCATCTTCAAGATTCAACAACCCTTCGCCATTTGCGGTCTCATCATTTCTGCTCTGTACGCCGACAGTAACACTGACTTCACCCTACATCGATATTGACAGCCATCCATCATGACTAGCAAATATGCAGCGGCGCACCAGTCACCTAATGGGCCGGGGGATGGCCGCCCAACTGCCGAACAGATCATTCGAGACGAAAACCTGGAGGGCAAGCTCTCAGACAAAGTCGTTTTGATAACAGGGTGTTCTTCTGGTATAGGGGTCGAGACAGCAAGGGCCCTTTTTGCAACAGGCGCCCAATTACACCTCACCGCCCGAGACTTGAACAAAGCAAAGGACGCGCTTCCGGATCTCATCACATCTGACCGGGTACATCTCCTGGAGCTCGATCTCAGTTCTCTCGAGAGCGTGCGATCTTGTGCCGACCATTTCCTCTCACAATCAAAGACTCTCAATATATTCATCGCCAATGCGGGGGTCATGGCCTGTCTAGAAGGTCGCACCAAAGATGGCTTTGAGACGCAACTAGGAACCAACCACCTTGCACACTTCCTGCTGTTGAATCTGCTCAAGCCAGCACTTCTGTCAGCTGCCACACCGTCTTTCAGCTCCCGTGCAGTGTTCCTCTCCAGTGTTGGTCACCGTATCGCAGAAGTTAATTTCGAGAATCTGAATCTTGAAGGAGCTTACAACGAATGGGTCGCCTACGGACAAAGCAAAACAGCAGTGGTATGGACCGTCAACGAGATTGACCGTCGCTATGGATCCAAGGGCCTCCGCGCCTTTTCTGTAAATCCTGGGGGGATCATGACCGACCTGCAGCGACATTTGCCCGATCAGAGCATGTTTGAGGGTCTTGAGAAGCATTTTAAGAGTCTAAAGCAGGGTGCCGCAACCACGGTCTGGGCTGCCACCGCCGCGGCTCTGGACGGTCAGGGAGCGAAGTATTTAGAGGACTGTCAAGTCTCTACGGCTTGGTCTGAAAAAGACGGCCAATGGGCAAATGGCTATGCGCCGTGGGCTTACGACGAAACGAAGGAAGGCAAGCTCTGGAGGAAGTCTTTGGAGTTAGTCGGTTTGAAAGAGGACGCATAACCAGGACTACATAGCATGTAGTTGTTTTATGCGTGAGGAAGATGAGGGTCGTATTGGAAAATAGGACTTTGGCACACACGTTCAGCACCAGTACCCCTTTAAATTATGTTGCTAGTTAATTTCATGCAAATCCATGTTGTCGGCCTTGTTGAAAACCGAGGACTGTCCTATACTTCTCGATCAGCGCCATTACCGGATGATATACGAACATCCAAAGAGTTTGAGCCTGATAGTGAAGTATACTACCTGTGTGGTTTAGAAGGGTGCTTCGTCACGAGGTTCTAGTGAACCATCATTGATGTTATTGGCCAATCCATACGGCTCCCAGGCCTGGAAATTGAGGAAGTGGTAGACTGGGGATCGCCGCTCATCTATTCATTTATCGTCTAACTAGCTAGACGCTTACGAGAGACTTGCGTGGCTGATGTTGAGCCAGATTGTCGCTGGAAACAAGGCGCAGCCAATGAAAGTGAAGTATGTACATAGTAAAAGCCAGGTTCTCAGCAGTGTGTATTGGCCCCTACGACGCCTGAGAGGTTGCATTATTGTAACAAGGGGACTTACTTGTTAAGTAATCAATACAGAGAAGCACTCCGTACCTTAGGGAGGCACCCGGAGGGAATATAGTATCGAACTTGGACCCTTGGCAGTCTGGAGCTGGCGATAGGCTCCTGCGAATCGATAAGTGCGCTCGCTGGCTCAGGCGTGCTGTATTTCGGCTGCAAACGATCTGATACTCCATGGGTTTGCGTTCGCGAATCTAAGCCTATTATCATTATCCTTGGCCACGCTACTTAGAATTCTGAAACCGGAGAGGCTTCTGAATTCGACCCTCAATGTTTCCACTCCCCTTGGGCTTCACTTTAGATGCCCAGTTTCCACCTTCGAATTCATTAATTCATGTGCTACTCTTAGCGTAGCGCCCCAGGCAGACTTCCCCTCCAACCTTTGGCGTGTTCTGGGGAGTAACAAAAGATACCTCTGGCCAAGATGGGGGGCATCTTAGACTGGAGGCGATTTCCGCAATCGCTTCTCCCCTGCCTCGCCATGATTACCTCTAACAATAGGCTTTGTTTGGGTGCTTTGCTGTCGATGATCTTATCGACCGTTCAACATTCGCGAAGGCAGCTTCTCTTAATCTTCAGAGTGTCGGAATTTGTTTGTGCGAGAGATTCGTTGAAGCAGCTCTAGAGGCAAGATGCGCACTCGTTTCGCGGGAAGCTCAAATCCAAAGAGGCCGCGAGCATCAAGAATATGGGCTTCTCCTACTCTCATGATATCCTGCTTTACTCTCGGGATCATCCTTTCTCTTGCGCACCATTTCTACTATCACTGGCTTGACGGGCAAGCTGTCGGGGATCTGACCCGACAACAATGGTCGCTTCGGTCCGTATTGAGCATTGAACCGGTTTTCCTAGATTCCACCGTACTGACACCTATAGCATCGGGAACTTCTTCGCCGTTGCTACTACGACTAGTCTTAAGCTGGCTATTGCAAATGCAATTACACAATATATCTGGCTGAGATTAAGACAAGAGCATCACAAACTAGAGACGATCGATGCTGCCTTCGCGATGACCAGTGACCTTGTTCCATTTTTCCATGCAGGTCTATACAGGGCAATGTCTCTTGGGGTCGTTCTTGCTGTATTTATTTGGTACTACGTCTTCTCCGCTTGGTCGACACCTTTGACTGACAATCCTCGAGGATAATACCAATTGCGAGTTTATTCCCCCCGGCAACACTTTCTGTTATCCTCGACAGCCATGCCAATGTGAGCACATTTGATGTACTACAGCCGTCAATATTGAATCCAGACCCAGTGAACCAATACGGCGCGGACACTCAGGCGTCGTTCGACTTGGCATATACGAGAGCTCCCGAAACGTTTGCGACTCTGGTGAAGTCGGTTGCCTACGCTGGTCAAATCAGTGCTCCACTGGCAATGGCATCAGACTCGAACTACTCATACAAACTCACCACGTTCATTCCACGATTCAAGTGCTCAGACGACCAAGGTGGATCCCACACCAAGATTCAAGATTCAGCAGAAGATTTCTTAACCTTGTCTAGTGTTGCCATGGCGAACTCGTTTAACAAGGACAAATTTTCGTTCGTCGAAAGCCTCGACTATGAAGAAGGCAACAGAACTGGAGATGGCCTGCTTTTTTATTTGGGATTGGCAACTCTTGGTGGCACGCCACTGGATGCGAAGGATCTGGAGAACATAGGCTCCAACAAAAGTCAGGTGATTTTCACCACCGATGAATCAGAGTCAACAGGCTCGTTCTTTATTAACGACCCTGGGCGGAGTGCAATTACCGGAGCAGTCATGTTGGCCATATTGACGGGGCCTGGTCAAGTCAAATATGTCAATTGTGCCATGTACAATTCTTCCTTCGAAACAGAAACCTCATTTGCTAATGGCATTGGTGTGACGAATGTCCTGTCTATCACAGACATTTCGGAAATCCACAACTTCAGCTCTTCCCTGGGAACACCGACATCCTACGTCCACTACTTCAAAGATATGGCTGGTCTACTCGTCGGAGCCACGATTGCCAAGGACACAGTCCTAGACGTCGATGACCCGGACAACGAAATTTTCCGAATGCCTCTGTCAACCTCCGTGACTGAGTCGACCATTCTGGCGGGCGCAGAGGAATTTGTACAGTTGTTGCAGTATCGCGCAGACTGGATCGGAGATGGCAATAATATCAGCAGCGCCCTCATCGGAGATAACAACGTCACTAATGCCCGGTTACCACAAAACAAAACGCTCGCAGCGCTATTTGAGGAACTGAGTGTCAATGTCTCTCTAAGTCTGATGAGCACTCCGGCTTTGTCGTGAGTTTGCCATACCTAACATGGTCAAACTTGACAGAAGGACTTTTGCTGACATCGAATTTATATTGCAGTCGCACGGTACGCGCTACGGGCGAAGTACGGAAACTCTCCACAATCTATCGCTACCAGCCTATGAATCTCATCATATCATATGGCGTGGCAATAGTCTGCAGTTTGGCGAGCATCATTGTTGGGTTTGTCGCCTTTCGCCAAAACAGGGAGAGCCATGACGCGAAGATCTCAACCATTGGAGCAATGATGCAGAATCCTCAGGTGAGCCCGAGAATCCCTTTCCTGATCATTTAACGCGGCCAAGTTCCGTATAGAAGCGGTCCCACCGCGAATGCTCAGTCGACATCCCATCCCATCACATCCACATAGCGTGCCTGCTAATAGTGCCTAATAGCTTGCTCGAGTTTTGAGAAGGTCTGCAGAGAGTGTATCTGGAACCAAAGACGAGAAGGACCACATAAAGCATATTCGACTGAAGCTAGATACTTACGATATTACAGATGTGGATAATATATATCCGGGGAATCCTAGTGAGTTGATGGGTTTACGAAAGAGGCGATACGTTGGCTTTGTCTCGGACGGGGACCACTTCAAGGTTGAGCCTTAACGGAAAGAAGAAAACGGCTAAGACGATGGATGATACAAATGCCTACACCATTGAGTTTGACCAACACTAGCGAAAGTCCAACTCAACGGCAATTTCACATGATTGAACGATGGTCTTTATGCTGTGGCCTGTGCCTTGAAAGACCTCCACAGCTTGCCCTTGTTTTTGGCCATGCTCTCATTGCTACGATGAGGACTGGCGAGGGACCGCTGCTCGACAGTTTCGGAAAAAATGGGCGAGCCCCTCGGGTCCCCCATGGCAGAGTCAAGTAGACCTACCGGGCGCTCAAGTATGCCGACCGGAAACAGGATGCGTCAAGGCAGAAGAATGGCCCTGTTCGGGATCTCGCCAAAGAAGTTCATTAAAAGGTCTCATGTGGTCGGAATCGAGTCTTCCCTCGAAAGCCAAATTGACATCAACCTTGTATGTGGTGTTCTTCCCCCCCAATTCCGATTTTGAGAAGCAATTTCGCCAACTGGCAGCAGTCTCGAGTGGTGGATGTGACTTACGATCGACATCCATCACACAATCTCAGAGATGTTTATCTTCTTGACAGCGTGAGGAGGATATTTTACGCTGAGCTCGAAGGACTCCACTTTCGAAAGATAAATGTAAGCAGATTGTGGGGGAATTTGTGTATTTAATTGAGTAATATGGAGTCCTCCGTACCTGGAAAGGGATGGTGCTGCGGGCTCGATACGTCCTATTCCATTCTGTGTGCCTCTATGCAGTGTCTCACTCAGCCGCTGGAGTGCTGGTGAGCGCATATCGCGAAAACAAGTTTATTGAATCCATCTCGAACATCTAATGCATCCTGCACCGCGACGAAGGGCCGTGCTACGTAGACTTCAGCAGTCCAGCTGGCGTTAATGTTGCAGCCTGAGGACAACGTAAACAGTGACGTCGGAAGCGGTGGAGTCAATCCACTAATAATCAATAATTCAATCTTATCGTCCTATCTGGATCTGCCACGGATAACCCGCCAGTGTTGGCTAATATGTCGGACGAGATGCGTAAGCGTGGAGGTCCTCTTCCGTGATAAAACGACGCTGGATGCTCGAATGGCATTGATGACATTGATCCTAGCTCGAGATCTACGGAGCCTGGGGGTAAGATCAATCCTCGATGCGGCGAGAAATACGGGGTAGTCAATTAAGCCGCGTTTTGACGTTTCTAACATTGAGTGTCGCATCAGGCTACAGCCATTCCCTGGTCGCACCCGTACTTGGATTTCAGCCCCCATGAATAGTTAGTTAACTATGTAGTTAGGGATCCCACCCCCCAAAATATTCTGACATCCTTGAAACCTGCTCGACCTCACCACTCGTGCAATTTTCCATTGACTGAAGAGAGATATTGAGATTGGGCAGCTGATAAATAATATTGTCACCATTATGGCGAAAGCCGTCATTGACCCAGAGGGTGGCGCCGAACAAGTCGAACAGTCAACCACCTCGAGTGAACCTCTTCTCCCTGAGGAACCCCTGAATATCACGGAGCCACCGAGGAAGGACTTCTCCCATATTTTCATCAGGCTGTACGCCGTGGTGTTCTTCATCAACATCGGGTTTCAGATCATCGCGCCTGCTCAGATCCAGATATATGAGAGGATATACTGCTCTGAATGGTATGGGAAACACCCGGCCGATCCAGTGGCCTATGGAGACGACATCCCCGAGTCCATGTGCAAGATCCCGCAGGTTCAGCAACAGGTGTCGACGCTCAAGGGCTGGCAGGAATTTTTCGGTGCAGCTCCGGGCCTGCTTGTGAGCATTCCGCTGGGTATGCTCACTGATGTCTATGGGCGTCGGGTGCTCGCCATAGTCACATTGTCTGCCCTATTCCTGGCACAAGTTTGGGCTGCAGGTGTTGCTTGGTTTGGAGGAATCATTCCCCTCAAGACAATTTGGCTCGGGTCCATTTTCACCTTCTTCGGCGGAGGCCCTGCAGGTGCAGAGCTGATCTTGGTGGTGAGTTGCTCGTGGTGTATGTATGTATGTATGTATGAAAGGAGCGATGTTGATGACCTTGTCCTAGTGCGTTCTCACTGATATCAGTACCCAGGAAGGCTTGTAAGCTGGAACTCACTTGGTGTAAAGTACATATTAACTAATTGGACTCCAGAACTGTGGCCTTCTTCCGAGTTACTGCAATGGGGCACTTTGCCAAGGTTATCGGGCCTGTGATAGCAGCAACCTTGATGCGATATAACCCATGGCTTGCCATATATCTTGGTCTGGGGTTCCTCTTTGGCACCAGCATCCTCATGACGACATTTCCAGAAACATTGGCCTCACGCGTCGGGTTTGAAGCGGATAGGGACGAGCAAGCGGGCCCTCCCACAAGTAACATCCCAAAGTTCAGTTGGAAAGATACGCGCCAATCATTGAAAGAGGTGATGAAAATATGGAGCGACTACAGGCTTATCTTTGTGGCATTGACCTACCCTTTCCAAATGGTCTGCTATGCTCTTGGCGATCTCGTCCAGCGATATGTGAGCGATCGCTACCATTGGAGCCTAGCAGACGCGACGCTGTTATATTCGGTACAAGCTATTGCTTCGGCTGCGATGTTGTTCTCACTTCTGCCTATTGTATCGGCTCAGATTGACCGGAGATTTTCGTTGAGTGTCATTCAGAAGAATGTTGTCTTGTTAAGGGTGTCGTTACTTGTACTTGTCATCGCGTATGCAGTCATTGGATTGGCTCCGACGGCAGCAATCCTGATCATTGGGCTTCTGATCGAAACGCTTGCCACAGGTTTGCCGGCGGCAATGCGGGCACTGGCATCAGCACTCGTGGAAAGTGCAGATACGGGAAGAGTGTTTGCTGTGCTGGCAGTGGTCGAGACGCTGAGCGCTATGATTGCCTTCCCACTCTCGGCTGCCTTGTTTAATCTGGGGTTGGCAAAAGGTGGCGGGATATGGCTTGGATTACCCTATGATATGATCTCGATCGGTGCAGCAATCTCTTGTTTGATTATGTGCTTGCTGAGATTCGAGAGACGGATAAGGGTTTAGAAGGGCAGCATAGAGGACTTGCACATTAGACGGATACAATGAGATCGATTTCACTGAGCGTCAAGCCAAGGATTTCCAGGCTAAATGATCAGGCGCAGGCCATTCAACTACTTCGTCCTCCGTACTCGTAAGAGACAAAACCCCCTGGACAAGAGTGATATGGTGCCTGGCGCGCTGGGCCTGGAGCGAACCTCTTGGTGTAGGTCTGACTGGTGGGTGGCTGAGGAGGCTTCTCGGGCATGGGTTAGGCTGCAGCCATGAGCCGCTAAGGGGAGGGAGCGTCAACTATGGCGTCATCCACTAGGGGCCCCCTCACCCCGAGCTATACCTGGAGCTGTGCCTAAAACCTGGCCGATGGGTGGTGCCCTCCCTGGAACAACCCAATCAGCTGGTGGTATTGGTCAGCTCCAGCCACAAAAGCCAACCATGCTGCATAATCTCCGCATCAACGAAGTCCAGTCGCGTTGGGCTCATCCATGCTTGTCATTGCATAAATAATACACAGATGTCGCCGCCTCGCTCTTTGGCACAGTCGTCGGTCGACTGCTCCTCAGTACTCCGTCCTTGGATCTCTTGATTTCCTGTCGTACCGAGCATCTGTATTGCTTTCGCATTCGCCCTATTCCTGTATCAGCAATGGCTTCAGCAACAGGTATCCCTGAACGCAACCCCACCCTCGATGAAGATGAGCCTCTCCTTGGCCGTCCAGGAGATGCAACGCAGCGACCAGATCAGGGCTTGCACTGGAATTTTGTGCTTGGGACAGGTGAGTACTCACACGTTCATCGCAATGACCCTGCAACCTACTTGCTATGCCCTGGCCGGCCAACTGACCTTTACCAGCTATGTTAGCGCAAGCCGGCATCTGGATCCTCACCGCACTTGTGTGGGCATCTGTTCTCGAGGCCGACATTATATTCTTCTCCTACCACCCTCTGCTGAACTCCGCTGCCGTTCTCTTGCTTGTGCAAGCCACTCTTGTTCTGCAACCAACAGCTGCACAAAAGGACAAGATAAATGGAACATACGTACACTCTGTTCTGAACACATTGGGTGTTGGTGGTGCGTGTTTTGCAGGAAGTGTGGCCATAACACCGCTAACAGATAGCACAGCCCTCATTGCTGGCTTGGTGGTCATCGAAATGAACAAAGCATCACACCCAGAGACTCGATTCCAGAGTACTCATGGTAAGGTAGCTTTGGTGGCATACATCCTCATTTTCATCCAATGGCTCGTCGGTCTAGCGCAGTTCTTCCTCCCAAAGATCGTCTTCGGATCCGTTGACCGGGCTAAGTCCGTGTACAAATACCATAGGTATGTCCAAACGAGCTGTGCCAGCAGCAAATTCTTATTTCCGTGCTAGGGCATCCGGCTACATTCTTCTGGTTCTCTTCCTCGTGGTCATCGGACTGGCGACCGACACGGCGTTCAACAACAATGTTCTACACATCAAGCTGTGGCCCGTTATTGTTGCAGGTGTACTCGTCCTTTTGGGGGTAATTCCGCGCATCAAGAAGCACAAATTGGGGTTTTAAGTCGGAAAATAAGGACATGGAATGACGTCTCGGCGCATATCATTATCAACTGCAACGATTCAGATAGCAAATACGACAGGTATCCTACCAGGGTGGTTGACATTTCTTGGAACTTCGTCGGCTCGCTCACGAGTAGCAAGGTGACCCGGCAATTCGTTCACCCTTCTTGGGCTCCATCGATGATCAATATTACTGAATTAGGAGCGTTACATAGATCGAGAATGACGTTGCAACGGCTAGGAGGCAAACATCGTTCAGACTGCCCTTGAACATTTTTCGACATTCATCATTTGTGGCCTACAAGGCTGAGCAGCATTTGAGAATTCCTCCCATTCCACGCCCCTAGATCACGTGGCATTACTTTTCATTTGAGAGAATTTGTCACTCAGCGAGGCACCACTTGCCCAACTCGGTCCCAGTGGAGAATACTCCACACATTAGGGAGGCACAATTAACATAAGGGGACTGTGCTCACCTTTATTAAATTCGTGAGAGAGGCCAATGTCGCCTTCATGTTGCCACCAACACCGAACCTCGTTCTGACTTGGGTTAAGCCTCAGCCTTCCGCCGCCTGCGCCTGAACTCGATTCGTGATGTGCGAAACCACGTCCGCAGCAATGCCTAAAGCCCCATTCGCGCCGGTTGAGTTCGTTGAGAGCATCATTCGTATTCGCCCTGCGTCGTACGCCTGTTGTACATGCGTGCATAAATTCATCACAAGGGCTTTTTATCTCCGGTAGGGGTTCTTAGGGGCAAAGAGTGCTATGGACAATTGTGTGATTACAAGTATTCATTTCCACCCTCATTTTCAACTTGACTAGTTGCAGGGCTTGTTCTTCCACTGGATTTGCTATCATTGACCGTTCCAAGCAAATCAGCCATCATAGCCGCACTTTCCGACAATCTTTTCTTCTATCCTGCAAACGTTTTTGTTGTGCCACATGGATATAATCTACAAAGGCAGGTGCCAATATCTCATCTGAACTTGACCTCATCACCAAGTTGGCTCGGGACATGAGGGCAGAAGCACAGATCAACGATATTTGTTCAACCCGCCCTCTCCTATTCATCAATAAAGATGCTACAAACCTCACCCGTACACCGGTAGAAGCATATGCAATCGGCTCCCATGTTTCCAAAGCCCACAGAAATTGGTCGAGATCCGCGCGGATAAGAAGAACGAAACTAAGTGTGCTACATCGAACCTATGGAACTGAGTATCTAGAAGGATCCGACTCCAACGACTCTTATAGCCCACGGAAGCATGAATATCGAATAAGCCAACGCGAGCCTTACCACAGATATGATGGTAATGCTTCCACATCGACAAGTAGCACCACCAGCACCACCAGCTATGCCAACGGTTCAGAAAGCGACCTGAATGAATCGACTTCGGTTGATGGTTGTCTACCAGTGGGAAAGCGGACTCTCTCCAAGACTGAGACGACCTCATCAGTGCCACCTGGCAACGGCGGCCCGTTGATCACCAAGAGAACAAGCTCCCTAGTGCCCATCAGATGCAAAGACCCCTTCTCCACAACTGCCAGGATACGACCAGCGGACAGAGACGCGCTGAGTCTTGCTAGGGAGTTTCATGTCTTTGCAGCTTGGCCTGCCAGGGCAAGTCGCGTATTCCGTGAACGACTATACGGCATATATGATAGCTATCTAGCAGCCGCAACGGAAGATGAGGCGCTGTATAACGGTCTCCTTGCTGCTGGTTTGATGGTCAAGTCTTTGGGATCTATCAAAGATCGCCATGGTGTCATCCGTGAGGCAAACTTTCATAAGGCTCAGGCAATGCGTATTTTGAATCACCAACTAGCTTTGAAGGGCTCCGGCACAAATGTCCTACCAATAATTCGGTTGCTTCTGTCGTTGGAATTCGTTGCTGGCAATTATGAATCCAGCACCAAATATATTGCCGCCGCACTTTGTCTGTTCATTGCGGGGGAGAATCCACGCACAACAGGTGTTGAGATATTCTTCATAAGCGATGTGTGGATTTCAGTCACACTGATGCGGCACACAGATTTCTCCGTCTCCAGCTGGGACCCCGGGCCGTGGCGCGAGCAGGCGTCCGCTACGAACCCTCAGCATGTTTACTGCTCAGGTGGTTCTCCGCGACGCCCACTTTCTTCAACTTCATGCCTACCAGATGAAATTCTGCGCAGCACAATGAAAGATGTCCACGAGCTGGTGGAAATCATGGCTTTTCTGGAATGTTGCAAGGACAGCCCCGCTATGAGATGCGCGATCGTTTGCTGGCTGCATAATCGCAGCAATGCAATCCTGGGCCGTCTTGTGAATCGGTTTGTGGACATAACATACTCCTCATGCCTAAGCACCGAACCAGGGCCGAAAGATCCAAACAGCCTCTTGAACGTGACGCTATCCTTAGCAATGATCCTGTTCACCGGGACTCTATTTTCGGACACGCCATTCCCTGTCGCTACCGAGCGGATTCTGGCGACGTTTGGGACAAAATTGCGGACATTGTGGACTCGTGCCCTTAAAGGAACCGCCGTTGTTGAGGACAGTCTATTACTATGGCTCCTCTTCCTCTGCACGTACTGCAATGCAGCCTCAGATACGGCGAAGGACCTAGTGTTCCAAGACTGGGCTACCGGGGCGCTAGACTTCTGGTGCCAAGAGCTGCATATTGTCGAGTATGAGGTCCTTCGATCTCGATTGGCACGGTTTCTGTATCTTGACCGCATGGATTCGTACTTATTTGGGGTCATGGCTAGCTTTGATCGATATCAGAGAGATCTTGAGCTGGAGATTAGCCTTCTAGAGGAGACATAAGCGAGCGTCAGTTGTTTAGATCAGTGTCCGGGTCGAGTAGCATGCACTTATGATGCCTAGAATGAATGGTTCTTGCTAGGCTCTGAATGGCATTCTCGCACCCGAGCACAGAATCTGTATCTAAATGGGGAGCACACATAAGAAGATAGCTTGTTCCGCTGAAAGTACAAATGCGAGCTCCACGTTATCATTTCATATGTGGCACCTACAATCGCCAGCTAACATGAATCACTCCCAATTTTCTGGCTCGCGAAGGAGCCCATTTTCACGCCAAAGCCATCTTAGATGCGATGGGACCCAAAGCGACCCCCTCGACTGATAATTCGGCCAATATGAGATAGATAGCCTCCTTACAATCCACCATTCGTTAAAATGGCTGCCTAGCGCACAGCCACGTCCCGCTTCTGCATACCACCGCCTTGGCCGGTCGCTCGCTCCTGCCCGGCAGCGAGCTTCTCTAGCCGTTCAGCCTGGATCCGGTGTTTCTTGATGATGGCGACCCATTCTGGCTCCTTGACTACCGCTGCATCGGATTGGTCGTTCGATCCGTCTGCGGGAACGGCATCGGGGTGTGATGGTGAGCTTTCCTTGTCGTTGGCTTCCTCCGAAATGGCGGCTGTGCTCTCGTTGGCTATGTTATCATCTTCTTTGTCGTCATCATGATCATCATCGTCGTCGTCTTCGGCAATCAGTGCGATCACAAGGCTGAAGTCTGCGCCTAGCCGTCCCAGACTGTTCGCCGCATATAGCACCTGCATTAGCAAGGACTCACGCGCGGTTGGATCGGTCACGTTCGGCAGGTATTCTCTTAGTGTCTCGGTGAAGAGCGATACCAGGTGCAGTGGGAAGGACTGCAGGGCAGATGGGAGGGCAAGGGATTCAGTTAGCGATGGGGCTGCGTGGGGAGAGGAGCGTGACTGTGTCGAGGCGATGCCTTGCTCGTCTTCCTCAGGGGGGAAGATGTTGCGGTACATGCTGATCGTGGCGAAGGACTGTTCGCGAAAGATCTCGATGTATCGCTTGAGATACCGCTCTGTTTGCTGGCCTTGAAGTGCCGGGTTGTATGCGTTGCCGACCCCCGATGAATGCTTGCGGGTCAGTTGTGGTCGGTTGCTTGATGCTTCGTTGGACTGGTCTGTGCTCTGTTGGCTCCTCGCTTGCCGGGCGGCCGTCTCCTGGTCGGCGAGATCACGTAGCGGCGATAATGCTTCGGTCATGCTCAGAAATGTAGCGAGGCGGGCACAGAGGAATAGTGCTCCAAAGTGCCCTTCACCAAGAGGCGATGTAGAGGTGGGCGGTGTGGTACCTATAGAATGGATGACAAGCGGCATGGGTTTTGATGCCGCTGACTGGAAGCTGCTCGTGCTAACGGTGTCCAATTGAGGCGCGACACGCCTTAGCCATCCAATCGTCCTGATCGCGGCGGTCAGACGAATGTTCTGCGATCGTAGACTCGTGATGAGGTTTGTTGTCATATCCTTCATGGCAATTTCGGCGTCGTGGAGCACGGACTTGACGAGCTGCGAGTCCGGGTACAGGATCTGGAGTCGCTTGATGTGTGCGAACAAGTCTAGAGCTTGCGAATAATTCGCTCCGCTGCCACCAGTGCCCGCGGCGCCTGCAGTACTGGCGGAGGCGATGGCGGCGGAGAGCAGGTTGGGCAGGTCCAGGATTTCCTGAGCCTTGTCGGCTTGGCGCGTCAGGAGCGCCGCATCCCTGCGCGATTTGAGCAGTTGGTTGTCGTCCTTGGACTTACTGTAAGACGAGGCGAATTCCACTGTACTGCTGTCTAAGTCTGGTATTGATGATCGGATCGCCTCCACCGAGGATGCAAGGAGCGGTAGCGACTCTCTCAGTGTGGACAGGTGGTCAGATGAGGTTGTCGTCGTCCGATGTGAGCGCGAACTCAGCGCTTGGATTGACACGGTGTTGCTCTGGGACGACTGTGCGAGCGACTGGGGCTCCGTTGTCGTCAGATCCGAGAGTTTCAGAGAGACAAGGCGGGCGAGGTATTTCGCATCGCTTTCTGCTGTCGTTGACGTCGCGGACGTGTCAGTTTTAAGCCGTGGTTTTAAGAGTTGATATAGGCCGTCCGCCATGATTATTTATTGGTGAGTAAATTATTTCGCCAGGTTACCTAGGTGTGGATTCTATCGAGCGCCCCAGGTCGAGATGACGCAAATGTAGACATGGTATCACGAGCGGGAGTTGTTAGCCACCATGTGTGAGGTTGATAGTTGATTTTGATTGGCTTGCTTGGGAATGTGCTTGGCCTTGGCACACCGCAAGGCTGAATGGTCTAGCATAAGGCTGCAGGCCTCTCATTTTCATATCACATGCAATTTCCTGTCCGTTCTATCCTCCGCTGCGATGCTCTACCTGCAATGCAGTCTAACAATTTAATCTTAGTAGGTGGCTGTGCTTTGGCTTCTCTCACGTTGCTCCTCTTCGATGATTTGCTCCATCTCCTTCTCCTCCCGCTCTTTAGTTCCCAGCTCAAGATCAGCCTCATCCACCTCTGCGTCACTCTGATCTCCCAGGGCGTCGGCAAGCGGGCGATTGGGATCGTCAAAATCCCCGCGTAGAGCACGTGCCAATGAAGTTGAAAATTTATTTTTGCCAGAATCAAAGGAAGAAGCCAGGCCGTCAGCTTGGGCCTGTGGGGTACCCCCCAAACTTTCTTCGTCGTCTGAGCCAAATCCAAATGGGGAGCCTGCGCCGGACCGTGACCCACCGCCGTCACGCCCGAGGTACGATTTCATTCCGGAGGATGCGTTCCGCTTTGCAGTGTCCAGGGAGAGAGCACTGATCGAGTTTCGTAAATTGCTTGAGGATGTGACTCTTGAACCCTTGGCGTCTTTGCTTGAGCTTCGCCGGATATCCTTCCCCTTGTTCTCCTGGCCCCGAGTCCCATTACTCTTGGCATCTTCCAGATCCTCTCTAGGTTCGAATTCATCCTTGAACATGTCTGCTGTGTTTTTCCGCTCTGGGCGTGGCGCGAAGGTGCTGCCCGACGGGTCATTTGCTGTGTGGTGGGATGCCCAGCGTCGCACTGGTATATTTTCTATCGTTGTTGGAGACGATATACTTTGTTTTCTGGCAGCTCGTTCCCTTCTAAGGTCGGACCACCGTCGTAATTGATTCTGTAAGACATACCTCCCGTTTGCACCATGTTTCATAACGAGAAACTCGCAATGGTTGATGTTCCGAAGGTCCTCGAAGAACTCAACGCTGTAGTGATACCAAGCCATCAAGAAAACACGGCTGCACAACCCATGCGTAACCAAAATCGCTACACTGGCCATATTGTCTTCGGAAAACCGTCGCCACAGTGAGCCATTGAAGGAGGACACACGGTCGTAAACATCAGCACCACTTTCTCCATTTGGAATGCGGTAGAAGAAGTGACCATATTCGGCACGTTCCCTCCACAACCTCTCTGTCTCCTCGGTCCCAGGTTGAAAATTGCCAAAGTCTTGCTCTCTCAACCTAGGCTCTTCATAAACTTTGATGTAGGACCGCTGGAACGGCGAGGGGACGGGGTCATTAGACGTCAAACCACTCAATATGCCTTCTGTTGTCTCTCTGGTTCGCCGGTAGGGAGAGATGAAGAAATGGAGGGTGTCATCGGGACGTAGCAGAGCGCGAAGCTTCTCACCAGCCTCAAGAGCTTGTTGGTGGCCCTCTGGGGTCAAGCTGACTTTGTGGTCTGGAACTGTTTGGTGAATGGTTTTATCTCGATTTCCCTCCGACTGTGCATGACGAATGATGATGATCAACCTTGGTTTTCCCATTGTGCTGTTTCGGCGCAGCGAGCTTGACCTCAAACACACAAACACACACACACTCACCGTCTTGCCGACCGCACGGGGGACCGGATGTTCGGGAGTTTGCCCCGACTGCTGAGGATACAAATTATGTTCACTCTTACAATGATTTTTTTCTGTTAATAGTAGCTACAAAAGAAATTCAAATTAGTTCCAAGGAAAGAATTCGCTTAGATGTAGTTCGGGCAGCCTTGCCTATTTTTCACGACTGCTGGCAGTGCATGTCGAGCTGGCATCGCTCGCTGCCAAGACCTATTCCAAATTAGGCCTAGTCCCAATTCTTGTCGATCGTCAAGATTCAAGGCGCGTCGCTGGTGGAATTATCGAGATCCTTCATATCCAACCTTCAATTCATCAAATTTGTCACCGTCCTGTATCCTGCAAGGCTTAACAGCCTTTAGCCATAGCCTTCCGATCTAGATACTCGATCGGCAGCAAAGTCCCGCCCAGAAGATGAACCCTCAAATGAATCAGCATTACCGGCAGTATGCGCAGGCGCAAGGGAGATCTCCGGCTGCTCGTAGGCCAGGTGAGTGCGTGTCAAGCACAAATGAGACTCTAGAAAGTACCGCGGTGTCCTTGCAAGATCTTTCGCAGAACCCCTTCCCTATTGTCAGGGAGGATGACTGCTGAGGCCGTTTGGATCTTTCAAGGCACGAGCAGTCCCGAAAGAGACCGTTTGCGCTTACACAGATCCAGTTCGAAGACTGACATGGCGCAGGTCAAATGCCCCCAGCGCAGCATGCACACCAACAAGCCCAGGCTCAAATGGTGAACCAGCAGATCCATCAGCGCAATGCAGCCATCGAACACCAATTAGCACAACGCCGAGCTCGAAAGCCAACGGATCGATCATTGCCTGATGGTGTGGATGATCTAGTAATCGGTGACGGTGTAACCCAATACAAAGAGCTTTGCGGAGTGGAGAAAAAACTAGACCATGTTATGGCGAGGAAACGGTTGGAGATCCATGACGCCTTCAGCAGAAACATCAAAAGACAGAGAACAATGAGAATATGGATCTCCAACACCACAACCTATCAGCCCTGGCAGACAAATGCCGAAGAAGGCACGTTTACTTTTGAAGCAGAGGGCGAACCGTCCTATTCCGTCAAAGTAGAGGGAAGACTGCTCGAAGATCCAGAAGACGATATCCTCCATGACTCCGATGACGATGAAGCAGGCCACGATGACGACGCAGTCAAACGGGGCGCGGTGAAGCCACCCTCTTATTCATTTACTCACTTCTTCAAAGCTATCAATGTTGAGTTTGACAAAGCCCGCACAAGCACTGGCGATCCAAACTACCAAGTATCGTGGAAGAAGGCTGCAAACACGCCCGCGAACAGTACTGACCTCGACTACATCCAATTCCAGCGCAGATCTGACGAGAATATGAATGTTACCGTGTGTCTGACGAGAGATGAACAACCAGAACGCTTCCGTTTAAGCCAAGCACTTGCAGCGACTTTGGACATGGAGGAGGCTGATCGCGCAGAAGTTGTCATGGGCATCTGGGATTATGTCAAAGCCATGGGTCTACAAGAAGACGAGGAAAGACGTACGATCCGCTGCGATGAACGCCTTCGCCAGATTTTCAACACGGAGACCTTGTTCTTTCCGCAAGCGGCAGAACGGCTTGTTCCACATCTCCACCCCTTACCCCCCGTTCGACTGCCGTACACAATCAGAGTGGATGAAGCTTTCCAATCAAATCCAGAACCGACAGTATACGACATTCAGGTCACCATTGAAGACCCGTTGCGTGCACTAATCTTAAAGTTGACACAGAACCCGGAGCATCAGACTGCTCTACGTCAACTCGCTAGAGTTGACGATGAACTTGCGGTGCTTGTCCAAGCTATTCAGCATCATAAATCGAGACACGCTTTTTTCAATTCCATGGCCAAAGACCCCAAGGCATTCATGGATCGTTGGATGAATAGCCAGAAGAAAGACCTGAGCATCCTCCTTTCTGAGGCTGAGAGAGGAGATGTTGCTGGCATGGAATTCGCAAAAGGGGGTGACGACGGGGTTTGGAACACAGATGTCGTTCGCGAGGCGGTGAGGTACCGCCTCGCAAGGGCAGAAGCAGCCAAATA